>Ga0209990_10000161_pt1 | contig 66578 bp, 63 predicted proteins | sample NOAtaG_6_FD_187304 | JGI IMG/M metagenome (GOLD analysis project Ga0209990, IMG submission 187304) | Freshwater lake microbial communities from Lake Erie, under a cyanobacterial bloom - NOAA_Erie_Diel5S_2200h metaG (SPAdes) (version 2) | ecosystem: Environmental > Aquatic > Freshwater > Lake ... | reverse complement strand
AAACGTCAGCCGGCTGGCCGAACGCGTGGGGCTGGAGCGAACGCACCTGTACCGCAAGCTCAAGCAGCTGGGGGTGGCGTTGCCGAGGAGTCACAAGGAGTAGGGCCTGGCGGTAGACCCGAAACCGAAGACCGCGATCTCACCGGATGATGGAACGCGGGGAACAAACCGGCCGCTGGTGCTGAAAGCGCCAACGCGACCACCAAGGGCTAAGTGATGACCCCGTCGTCCCTTCCGTCAGGCCTGTACGACCTGCTGCTGACCGAAAACCTCGAGCGCCTGCTGGCCAGTGACGCGACTGCCCAGCGCCAGATCCAGCCGGTGGCGGGGGGCGCGGCGGATTTTCTGTCCGACGCCCTCGCAAGGCAGCTTTCCGCCTTGCTTGAAGACCTGCCGGGCGAGGGTGCCGAGGCAGCCCACAGACAGCTTGCGCTGGTGAACGATCTGCTGGTGTGGTTGCGCCAAAGACTGGGAGGCGCGGATCGCGCGAGCGTTGCCGCCTCTCACATCGACCTGCTCGCCCCACCGCCCAGGCTTCTGCGCGCGGTGCACCGCACGCCGGCCAGTCTGATGCCACCGGAGCTCGGCCTGCTTGCGCCCTGGCTGTTTACCGCTGGCAAGGGTTCCCCGTCCTTGCTGCAGGAAATCCGCCGCGAGCTCGCGTCAAGCGACCGCATCGACATTCTGGTCAGCTTCATCACCGTCTCGGGTGTCCGAAAGCTGCTGGATGTTCTGCACCTGGTCACCGCCCAGGGCAGCGCAACCAAGCCCCAAGAACTTCGAATCCGCATTCTCACAACCACCTACATGGGCGCTACCGAAGTCCGCGCGCTGGATGACCTGGCCCGGTTACCCGGTTGCGAAGTACGCGTATCGCTGGACGGCCGCCGCACAAGATTGCACGCCAAGGCATGGTTGTTCCATCGCGCCACGGGCTTTGGGTCAGCCTACATCGGAAGCGCAAACCTCACGGGCGCGGCATTGACCGGCGGCCTTGAGTGGACGGTGAAGATCACGCAGCGCGGCCAGACGGCGGTTTTCACGCGAGCACAAGCGCATTTCGAGACCCTATGGGCCGACAGCGAGTTCCAACGCTATGACCCCAGCAGTGCCGTGCACCGTCAGGCACTCACGGCGGCGATTGAACGCGAATCTGCGGGTATTCAAGGCTATGACACGCCGCCGCCCCTGGGATTCTTCGATCTGCAGCCCAAGGCATATCAACAGGAAATGCTGGATCAGTTGGCCACCGAGCGTGCACATGGGCGGCGTCGAAACCTCCTGGTTGCCGCGACGGGTACCGGAAAGACTGTCGTGGCAGCGTTCGACTATCGCGCCACCTGCGTGGAGGTTGGCGGCCGCCCCCGGTTGCTATTCGTGGCTCACCGAGAAGAGATCCTGCGCCAAGCCCTGCGCACCTACCGCGAAGTGCTGCGCGATCCCGACTTTGGGGATCTGCTCGCTGGCACGCGGGAGCCTGTCCAGCATGATCACCTCTTCGCCACCATTGACAGCATCACAAGCCGCGATCTGGTCACCATGTTCGGCGCCACCTATTGGCACACTGTTGTGGTCGACGAGTGTCATCGCCTTGCAGCCGATCGTTTCGATGCGTTTGCTCGAGCTGTTCAGCCGACCCGTCTTCTGGGCCTTACGGCCACGCCAGAGCGTAGTGACGGCCAGCCGCTGACGCCTTACTTCGACTTCCGCCCCGACGGAAGCCCCGCGGTCGAGCTTCGCCTGTGGCACGCGCTGGATCTTCAGTTGCTTGCCCCTTTCGAGTACTACGCTTGTGACGACGAGACCGATTTGTCGTCCGTGCCTTGGGACCAGCCCGGTGAACGCGCGGCGATCGATGGGCTCATCAGCACCAATCATGTCCGTGCCCGGTTGGTCGTGAAGGAATGGATGCGCCTTGCTTCTGAGCCCAGGCGTGGCAAGGCGCTGGTCTTCTGCGTGTCGGTCGCGCATGCCGAGTTCATGGCGGAGCACCTGAACCGCGCCGGTCTGCCGGCCGCCTGCGTGGTGGGAACCACGCCGGCGGCCGAGCGGCGACGTGCGCCGCAACGCTTGGCCAGCGGAGAGGTCTGCGCCCTCGTTACGGTGGATCTCTACAACGAGGGCATTGACCTCCCAATGGTGGACACGCTTCTGCTGCTGCGGCCTACGCAAAGCCCGGTGCTTTTCCAGCAGCAGCTCGGCCGCGGCCTGCGCCTGGCACCGAAGAAAGACGGTTGCCTCGTTCTCGATTTCGTGGGGCAGCACCGGTCCGATTTCCGCTTCGACCGGCTGCTGTCCAGCATTACCGGGCTTACGAGGCGCAAGCTGATTGATGCCGTTGAGAATGGCTTCGGCGCCCTGCCGCCGGGTTGTCACATCCATCTGCAAAAGCAGACCCGCGAGCGGGTGCTGGACGGTCTGCGTGCGCTCACGCAACAGAGTTGGCGCCGCATGAAGAGCGAACTACAGAGCTACGCGGCGTTACATGGTCGCGGTGCCGTGCGCCTGTCGGACTTTCTTCGTGACCAGGCTCTGGCGCTGGGGGATGTTTACCGGGCCAGCACGGGTAGCGCGCGCAGCGGGTGGGCCGCGCTGAATCGCGACGCGGGCTTGCTGGCGTGCGATCCTGGCCCTGAAGAAGATTACTTCAGCCGCCGCGCGGGGGACCTCTTGCACCTGGACGATCCTGCCCGCCTCGCCCTGCTCAGCCGACTGCCTGCGCTACTGAACGGTATCGAGACTGCCACCCAGCGGGAGCGAGACCTTCTGCAGATGCTTGCCTATCAGATTGATGGTCGGCACGAGCAGACAGGCGACCCAGCCACCTTCCTGGCGCGGCTTCGCTCACACGAACCTGTGGTGAAAGAATTCGGCGAGCTCGCGGGTTGGCTGGAGGCCACCAATTTTCTTCGCACCGTGCCGCTGCCGGGCCTGGAAGACACCCCTCTGATCCTGCATTCGCGCTATGGCATCAGAGAGGTTTTGACGGCTGTGGGATGGCTCACGCCAGAGCGTCGCGTGCCGTTCCAAGCGGGTGTTCTGGCGCTCCCGCAGCGCAAGACGGAATTACTTTTCGTCACGCTGGACAAGAGCGAGGGCTATCACGATCGCATCGCCTATCAGGACTACGCCATCAGCACCGAGCGTTTTCACTGGCAATCTCAGAACAGCGCCGGCCCGGATACCCCTGCTGGCCGCCGGTATATGGAAAGCGCGGCCAACGGATGGACATTCCAGCTATTCGTGCGAGCTTGCAAGCCAGACCCGTACTGGGCGTGTGGGCCTGTTGTTCTGGAAAGCGCGGGGGGAAGCCGGCCCATGAGCATCACTTGGCGTGTTTGCCCGCCGCTCCCGGCTCAGCTGTTTCGCGAGTTCAGCGTGTTGCGGGACCGGTGAGTAACGAGGGCTAGCTGATCTACCGCACATCACGAAACATCACCCGCAAACCAACGTCCCGCCGCTCGCTCCAATTTCGCTCACTATCCACCGCCATCCATGCTCACCCCCCAGCAAGTCAGCCAGTACCACCAGGACGGCTACCTCGTCCTCCCCGGCCTGTTCTCCGCCGACGAAGTCGCCGCCATGAAGGCGGAGCTGCGCCGCATTCAGGACATTGACACCGACCACCTGGTGCGCGAACGCTCGGGCGGCATGGCCAAGACCATCTACCGGGTGCACGACGCCGCCAGCCCCACCGCCTCGCCGCTGTTCCGCGCGGCGGCGCTGTCGCCACGGCTGCTGGGCAGCGCGCGTCAGTTGCTGGATGACGCGGCGCTCTACATCCACCACACGAAATGCAACCTCAAGTCCGCCATCGACGGCAGCGTGTGGCAGTGGCATCAGGACTACGGCGCCTGGAAGCGCGATGGCATCGCCGAGCCCCACATGACCACCGCCCTGGTGATGCTGGACGCGGCCACCGAGCTGAACGGCTGCCTCTACTTCATTCCCGGCAGCCAGCGCCTCGGCTACATCGAGTCGGAGATGGATGATCGCACCACCGCCTACCGGCTGTGGGTGGTGCCCAAGCCGGACCTGCTGCGCATCATGGAGCACAGCCCCGAGCCCGTGCCCATCCTAGGCCGCCCCGGCACGGTGGTGTTCTTCCACTGCAACATCCTGCACGCCTCCGGCCACAACCTTTCGCGCCACGATCGCTGGCACGTCTACACCGTGTACAACCGCAGCAGCAACGCACCCGGCGAGGTGCCCGCGCCGCGGCCGGAGTATGTGCGCTCGGTGCAGAGCCAGGCGCTGGTAATGGGCGGGGATGAGGTGCTGGAAGCGGGCCGCGGCGGTTGACGGGGTTGCATGCGAAGCCAGTCTGATCGGGTCCTCCTTCGCAGCCGTGGCTGTCGCGTCCATGCCGTACAGGGAAAAACTCGCCACCGAAGCCCACGGTGCTGAGAAAGGGCCCGCCAAGGTTGAAATCCGCGGGCGCCGGGGCGGGATGGCGAGGTACGGCTGCGCAGGCGTGGGTTCGGGGGCCGAGCTCCAGGTGTTGCGATGAAGTTGCCTAGCCTCCGCGCCTCCCTCTGGCGCCGCCTGCTAGCCGCCGTGGCACTGGCACTCTGCACCGCCATGGCCTTCGCCGGCGAGCTGCGCTCTTCCGACGGGCGGATGGTCGGCCGGCTCGACTACGGCGGGGAGCTGCGAGACGCGTCGGGACGGCTGTTGCTGCGCTTTGAGCCGGACGGCGCCGTTCGCGATTCCTCCGGGCGCAAGCTGTTCGCGCTCGATCCCTCGGGCCAGCTCAGGGGAGCCTCGGGTTCGCTGCTGGGCACGGTGGAGCCCGGCGGAGACGTGCGTGAAGCCAGCGGCAGGCTGCTGGGCCGCGTGGAGTCGGATGGTGACGTCCGGGCTTCCAGCGGCCGCCTGATCGGCACCGCGCGCGAGGTGCGGCGCGCCTGGGCCGCGGTGTACTTTTTCTTTCTCTGAACGGACCGTCCCCCGGGTATCCGAAGGCAAGCCCGACGGCTATCCCTTTTTCGCGCGTTCCAGGCAACCCCGGTGGCGGGCGTCCACCCGCGTGGCGAACTGCGCCGTGGTGAACGAGCGCGTGAACTTGGGGCTCTTCAGGTCGATCTGCGGCACGACGGCCTTGGGGAGCGTGGCGCCCGTGGTGGCCTGCACCAGGGCGAACACCGCGCTGTACAACCGCGAGCGTTCGAAGGCCTCGCCGTTGCCCTCGGCCAGGTCGCGCCGGATCTCTGCTTCCGTGACGCCCAGCCGGCCCGACAGCCCTCGCGCGGCCTGTTCCGTGGCGCTGGGCGCCGGGTCTCGTCCATCGCCCAGCAGCAGGTCGCCGTCCAGTTGCAGCGTCATGCCCGAAGCCTGGCTCAGGGCGAGCTGAAAGGCCGCGTTGCGGCTGGCAAAGCGGCCCGCGTTGTAGTCCGCGAAGCGATAGATCATGCGGTCGTAGGGCGCGGCATAGCTCAGCAGGTGGGCCGTGCCGAAGTACAAGCCCGCCGGCCGCGTGAATACCTGATCGCGCACCGTGCCGTTCACGGGGCCTGCATAGGGCGATTCGCCGGCGCGGGTCTCGGCAAAGGCGATGCTCACCTGCATGGGCCCGCCCGTGCGCACCGGATTGCGGCCGGCGAGGAACTGGTTGCCGAAGGGCACCACGCCGATGAAATCCACGTACACGTCGCTCAGCTCCCGCTCCGTGCGCACAGCGTCGATGCGCTGGCGGTAGGTGCGGCCATCCGCGGACTTCAGGTTCAAGGCGCTGTCCAGCAGGTTCCTGGGGATGCCCCGCTGTTCGCGCTGGCGCTCGATCTCTGCCCAGGCAAGGCGCGGCAGGTTGGGCACCGAGGGATCGGCCCGGAAGGACGACTCCTGCTCGATGATCGCGACAATGGCGCACGCGTTGTCTATGGTGTTCGGCACGCCGTTGCGCACGAGCGCGGCCTGGATGTCGCGAGCCCACCCGGCGCGATCGGCCAGGCCCGGGGGCAGCAGCTTCTCGAGGTTCGTCACGGACTGTTGCCGGAACTCAGCGTCCCGGCGCGCCTGGTCCTGCGCCTCCCGCCGCCGTTGTTCGGCCTGGCGCTTCGCCCGTGCCTCGGCCTCGCGCGTTACCCTGGCTTCGGCCTCGGCCTTGGCCCGTGCCTCGGCCTCGGCCTCGGCCGCCTCTCGGGCGGCGCGCTGCCGTTCCTCGCCGGGGGTGGCGCAGCCGGCCAGGCCGGCAACGAGCGCCAGGGCCACCAGCCAGCGGCGGCGGCGTGTTTGCATGAGGGGGGCGGCGGCTCGGTTCACGGGTGTCTTCGCGCATCGGTGAGTATTGGCGGGCCTACCCGGGAGCCGGGATTGCTGCGCCGCGTGGCAGCGGCGCGACGGAGCCTCGTGCCCGCCATGCTACCCGCCGGAGCGGCGGGAAGTATCGGCAAACGCCGGGCTGAATTGAAGGCATTCCCGCGGGAGAGGGGCAGCGCCAGCCCGAGGCGTCCCGCGGGTCCCCCCACCCTATCGGCTAGAATCGCGCACCCCTCGGTCCCGAGGACTTCCCCCTTCCTGCGCCCTGCCTTCATGTCCACTTTTTCTCCCCTCGCCAATGCGGTTCGCGCCCTGGCCATGGACGCCGTCCAGAAAGCCAACTCCGGCCACCCCGGCATGCCCATGGGCATGGCCGAGATCGCCAAGGTGCTGTGGCGTCATCACCTCTCGCACAATCCGGTCAATCCCGCCTGGCCCAACCGCGACCGCTTCGTGCTCTCCAACGGCCACGGCTCCATGCTGCTGTACGCGGTGCTGCACCTGCGCGGCTACGACCTGCCCATGGACGAGCTGGCGCGCTTTCGCCAGTTGCACTCGCGCACGCCGGGGCACCCCGAGGTGGGCTGCGCGCCGGGTGTGGAAACCACCACCGGGCCGCTGGGGCAGGGCATTGCCAACGCCGTGGGCATGGCGCTCGCCGAGCGGCTGCTGGCCGCCGAGTTCAATCGCCCCGGGCACGCCATCGTGGATCACCGCACGTGGGTGTTCCTGGGCGATGGCTGCCTCATGGAGGGCATCTCCCACGAGGCCTGCTCGCTCGCCGGCACCTTGAAGCTCGGCAAGCTCGTGGCGCTCTACGACGACAACCGCATCTCCATCGATTCGGAGAAGGGCTCCATCGAGCAGTGGTTCACCGACGACACGCCGGCGCGCTTCGAGGCCTACGGCTGGCGCGTGATCCGCGACGTGGACGGCCATGATCCGCAGGCTGTGGATGCGGCCATCCGACTGGCCACCGCCGCCGCCGAGCGCCCCACCCTCATCTGCTGCAAGACGGTCATCGGCAAGGGCGCGCCCCGTAAGGCCAACACCGGCGGCGCCCACGGCGCCCCGCTGGGCGCGGAGGAAGTGGCCGCCACCCGCGAGGCCATCGGCTGGCCCCACGCGCCCTTCGAGATTCCGGACGACGTGCGCGCGGCCTGGGACGGGCGCGAGGCCGGCGCCGCCCGCGAGCGGGCCTGGGCCGAGCGCTTCGAGGCCTATGCCGCGGCCTTTCCTGAATTGGCTGCCACCTTTCTGGCGCGCATGGACAACGCCCTGCCGTCGGGCTGGAAAGAGGCCGCCGACGCCTATGTGGCGGCCGTGGCGGCCAAGGGCGAGACCATTGCCACCCGCAAGGCCTCCCAGAACGCCCTCGACGGCTTCGGGCCGCACCTGCCCGCCCTGGTGGGCGGCTCGGCCGACCTGGCCGCCTCCAACCTCACCTGGTGGAAGGGCTCGAAGGCGGTGGGCGCGGAGGGCGGTAACTACCTGTTCTTCGGCGTGCGCGAGTTCGGCATGGCGGCCATCATGAATGGCCTGGCCCTGCACGGCGGCTTCATTCCCTACGGCGGCACCTTCCTGGTGTTCAGCGACTACGCCCGCAACGCCCTGCGCCTGGCGGCGCTCATGCGCCAGCGTGTGATCCACGTGCTTACCCACGATTCCATCGGCCTGGGCGAAGACGGCCCCACCCACCAGCCGGTGGAACACGCCGCCAGCCTGCGGCTGATTCCCAACATGAGCGTGTGGCGCCCGTGCGATGCGGTGGAAACCGCGGTGGCCTGGCGCAGCGCCATCGAGCGCGCCGATGGTCCCACCGCGCTGCTGCTGTCGCGCCAGAACCTGCCGCACCAGCCGCGCGATGCAGCCCAGCTGGCGGCCATCGGCCGCGGCGGCTACGTGCTGGCCGAGGCCGAGGGCGGCGCCCCCCAGGTGGTGATCATCGCCACCGGCTCGGAGGTGGCGCTGGCCACGGGCGCGCGGGCGCTGCTGGCCCAGCGCGGCGTGCGGGCGCGGGTGGTGTCCATGCCCTCCACCACGGTGTTCGACACCCAGGACGCCGCCTGGAAAGCCGCCGTGCTGCCCCCCGGCGTGCCGCGGGTGGCGGTGGAGGCGGGGGTGCGCGACGGCTGGTACAAGTACACGGGCCTCGAGGGTGCCGTGGTGGGCCTGGACCGCTTTGGCGAGTCCGCGCCCGGCCCGGAGCTGTTCGCCCACTTCGGCTTCAGCGCCGAGCAGGTGGCCGAGGCGGCGCTGGGCGTGCTGCGCTAGCGTGAAAGGCATGCCGCCGTGACGGCGCCGCAGCCGTTCAGGCTGGTGGCCGACATCGGCGGCACCCGCGCCCGGTTCGGGGTGTGCGAGGCGCCCGGCGCGCCGCCTGCCGAGGTGCGCTCCCTTGCCTGTGCGGCGTTCGCCTCCCTGGCCGACGCGGCCCGCGCCTACCTCGCTGCGATCGGCCAACCGCCGGTGGAGGAGGCCTGCGTTGCCGTGGCCGCGCCCGTCACCGGCGGTCACGTTCGCTTCACCAATCTGGGCTGGTCCTTCCGCATCGAGGAACTGCGTGCGGTGCTGCGCCTTCGGCGTCTGCGGGTGGTGAACGACTTCGAAGCCCAGGCTCTGGCGTTGCCGTGGCTGGTGCCCCCCGAGCTTCGCGCCGTGGGCGGTGGGGCGGCCGAGCCCCTCGCGCCGCGCGTGGTGCTGGGCGCCGGCACCGGGCTGGGCGTGGCGGCGCTGGTGAGGGCCGGCGAGCGCTGGGTGGCCGTGCCCGGCGAAGGCGGGCACGTGGCGCTGAGCCCCATGGACGAGGAAGAAGCGGCGCTGCTCTCGCACCTGTGGCGGCGCTTCGACCATGTGTCCGCTGAGCGCCTGCTGAGCGGTCCGGGACTGCAGCTGCTGTGGCTCACCCTGCGTGAGTTGCGCGGCCTGCCGGCCGTGGCCGCCCCCGAGCCCGAGGAGATCACCCGCCGGGCGCTGGCGGTGGCGCCGCCGGACCCCGTCAGCGCGGACACCCTCGCCCGCTTCTGCGCCCTGCTGGGCACCGTGGCCGCCAATCTCGCCGTCACCTTCGGCGCCCGCGGTGGCGTATATCTGGGCGGTGGCATCGTGCCGGCGCTGGGCGCTTGGTTTGCCGATTCGCCGTTTCGCGCCCGATTCGAGCGCAAGGGCCGTTTCTCCGCCTACACCGCCGCCATCCCCACCTTCGTGATCACGGCTGCGAGCCCGGCGCTGCGCGGCGCCGCCGCGGCCCTGGACGATCCGGCGCCGCGCTGATCTGTCCCGCAGCCCCCGCGCGACGACGCGGTTATGGGCCTGGGATACAATCCTTCGCCCCCCTGAGGAAGAGGTTCCAGGTCATGCCCATCCGTGTTGCCATCAACGGTTACGGCCGCATCGGCCGCAACATCCTCCGCGCCCTATACGAGTCCGGCCGAAACGGCGAGTTGCAGATTGTCGCCATCAACGATCTCGGCAGCCCGGAAACCAACGCCCACCTCACCCGCTACGACACCGCCCACGGGCCCTTCCGCGGCACGGTCACGGTGGAGGGCGACGCCATGATGGTCAACGGCGACGCCATCAAGGTGTTCGCCGAGCGCGATCCCGCCAGGCTGCCCTGGGGCAGCCTGGAGGTGGATGTGGTGATGGAGTGCACCGGCCACTTCACCGACAAGGCCAAGGCCCAGGCCCATCTGGCCGGCGGCGCCCGCAAGGTGATCATCTCCGCCCCCGGAAAGAACGTGGACGCCACCATCGTCTACGGCGTGAACCACCACACGCTAAAACCCTCGCACACCGTCATCTCCAACGCCTCGTGCACCACCAACTGCCTGGCGCCCATGGTGAAGCCCCTGCACGACAAGATCGGCCTGGTGTCGGGGCTCATGACCACCATCCACGCCTACACCAACGACCAGGTGCTCACCGACGTCTACCACGAGGACCTGCGCCGCGCCCGCTCGGCCACCATGTCCATGATCCCCACCAAGACCGGCGCGGCCTCCGCGGTGGGCCTGGTGCTGCCCGAACTCAACGGCAAGCTCGACGGCTACGCCATCCGCGTGCCCACCATCAACGTCTCGCTGGTGGACCTGTCCTTCCTGGCCAAACGGCCCACGTCCGTGCAGGAGGTGAACGACGTGGTGAAGGCCGCCTCGGAAGGCGAGTTGAAGGGCATCCTGGGCTGGACCGACGCACCGCTGGTGTCGGTGGACTACAACCACGACCCGCGCTCCTCCATCTTCGACGCCACCCTCACCAAGGTGGCCGAGGGCACGCTGGTGAAGGTGTCGGCCTGGTACGACAACGAGTGGGGCTTCAGCAACCGCATGCTCGACACGGCGGTGGCCTTCACCAACGCCAAGTAGCGCTTCCGGGTTCGAAGACTTTTTTCATCCGCGGGGTCGCGAGGGGGGAATGTTCCCCGCCTGCGGCCCCTTTCCTTTCAGGGGCAGGCGCACCGCATGATCAAGACCCTCGACAAGGTGGACCTGCGCGACCGGCGCGTGCTGATCCGGGTGGACTTCAACGTCCCCCTCCAGGACGGGCGCATCAGCGACGACACGCGCATCCGCGCCGCGCTGCCGGGCATCCGCCAGGCGCTGGCCGCCGGCGCCCGGGTGATGCTGGTGTCGCACCTCGGCCGCCCCGAGGAGGGTGTGTTCGATGAGGCGCAGTCGCTGGCGCCCGTGGCGCGGCGCCTGTCCGGGCTGCTGGGCCAGGAGGTGCCGCTGGCGCGCCACTGGCTCGACGGCGTCGAGGTGGGGCCGGGTCAGGTGGTGATGCTGGAGAACTGCCGCTTCAACAAGGGCGAGAAGAAGAACGACGAAACCCTGTCGCGGCGCATGGCTGCCCTGTGTGACGTGTACGTGAACGACGCCTTCGCCACCGCCCACCGCGCCGAGGCCACCACCCACGGTGTTGCGCGCTTCGCGCCCGTGGCCTGCGCCGGCCCGCTCATGGCCGCCGAGATCCAGGCCCTGGGCAAGGCGCTGCAGAACCCCGCCCGGCCGCTGGTGGCCATCGTGGGCGGCTCCAAGGTGTCCACCAAGCTCACCATCCTGGGCGCGCTGGCCGAGAAGGTGGACCAACTCATCGTGGGCGGGGGCATCGCCAACACCTTCATGGCCGCCGCCGGGCTGCCCATCGGCAAGTCGCTGTGCGAGCCCGATCTGGTGCCCGAAGCGCGGCGCATCATCGAGGCGGCGCGCGCCCGCGGTGCAGACGTGCCCCTGCCGGTGGACGTGGTGGTGGCGAGCGAGTTCTCCGCTAGCGCCGCGGCCACGGTGAAGGCCGCCGCCGAGGTGGGCCCCGAGGACATGATCCTCGACGTGGGCCCGCGCACCGCCGAGCTGTTCCGCGGCCTGCTGGGCAAGGCCGCCACCATCGTCTGGAACGGCCCGGTGGGCGTGTTCGAGTTCGACGCCTTCGCCGGCGGCACCCGGGCCATGGCCGAGGCCATCGCCGCCTCGCCCGCCTTCTCCATCGCCGGCGGCGGCGACACCGTGGCAGCCATCGCCAGGTTCGGCATCACCGATCGCGTGTCCTACATCTCCACCGCTGGCGGGGCCTTCCTGGAATTCCTCGAAGGGCGCAAGCTGCCGGCCATCGAAATCCTCGAAGCGCGCGCCGCCGCCTGAGCATGCAGCGCTCCACCAAGATCGTCGCCACCCTGGGCCCCGCCTCCTCCGAGAAGGCGGTGCTGCGCGCCATGGTGGCCGCGGGCGTGGACGTGGTGCGCATGAACTTCTCCCACGGCCTTGCCGAAGACCACCTCGCCCGCGCCGACCTGGTGCGCGAGGTCTCCCGCGAGCTGGGCCGCACCGTGGGCATCATGGTGGACCTGCAGGGCCCGAAGATTCGCATCGGCAAGTTCGACGGCGGGCGCATCACCCTGGCCGACGGCGCCGCCTTCGTGCTCGACGCCGAGTGCGGCATGGGCGATTCCGGCCGCGTGGGCCTCGACTATCGCGAGCTGCCCAACGACGTGCGCGCCGGCGACGAACTGCTGCTCGACGACGGCCGCATCACCCTCAAGGTGCAGCGCGTGGAGGGGGCGAGCATCCACACCCTGGTGACCCACGGCGGCGAGCTGTCCAACAACAAGGGCATCAACCGCCGCGGCGGCGGCCTCACCGCCCCCGCGCTGACCGCCAAGGACATGGACGACATCCGCGTGGCGGCGCGCATGAAGGCCGACTTCCTGGCCGTGTCCTTTCCCAAAAGCGGGTCCGACATGTACATGGCCCGCGAGCTCATGCGCGCCGCGGGCGGCAAGGCGCTGCTGGTGGCCAAGATCGAGCGCACCGAGGCGGTCAAGGCCCTGGAGGAAATCCTCGAAGCCTCCGACGCCATCATGGTGGCGCGCGGCGATCTGGCGGTGGAGGTGGGCGATGCGGCGGTGCCGGCGCTGCAGAAGCGCATGATCCGGCTGGCCCGCGAGCGCAACAAGCTCACCATCACCGCCACGCAGATGATGGAATCCATGATCTCGAGCTCCGTGCCCACCCGGGCCGAGGTCTCGGACGTGGCCAACGCCGTGCTCGACGGCACCGACGCGGTGATGCTGTCGGCCGAGACCGCCGCCGGGAAGTATCCGGTGCACACGGTGGAGGCCATGGCCCGCGTGTGCCTGGAGGCCGAGAAGTCCGCTGACCTGGAGCTCGACCGCGAATTCCTCAACCGCGTGTTCACCCGCGTGGACCAGTCCATTGCCATGGGGGCGCTGTTCACCGCCTTCCACCTCAAGGTGAAGTGCATCGCGGCCCTCACCCAGTCGGGTTCCACGGCGCTGTGGATGTCGCGGGTGAACTGCGGCGTGCCCATCTACGCCCTCACGCCCGAAATCGGCACCCGCTACCGGCTCACGCTGTTCCGCGACGTCTACCCGCTCATGATCCAGTACTTCGGTTCCGACCGGGAGCAGCTGCTGCTCGAGGCCGAGCGGCAGTTGAAGCAGCACGGCGCGGTGCAGGACGGCGACCTGATCGTACTCACCATCGGTGAGCCCATCGGCAAGTCGGGCGGCACCAACACCCTCAAGATCGTGCGCGTGGGCGAGCACGGAGACTGAAGCCATGCCCACCAAGACCCGTACCGCCCGCTATGCCCTGGTGGGCCTGGAAATCGTCGAGAACCTCGGCCTGCTGGTGATCGCCTGCGCCACGGTGGTGGCCGGCTGGCACGAGGTGCAGCTCATGTGGACCAACGCCAAGGTCACGCTGGGCGACCTGCTGCTCATGTTCCTGTACCTTGAAGTGCTCTCCATGGTGGGGCTGTACTACAACTCGGGCAAGCTGCCGGTGCGCTTCCCGCTCTACATCGCCATGGTGGCCCTGGCGCGCTACCTGATTCTGGACGTGAAGGAACTGGACAGCGCACGCATGCTGTACGTGGCCGGCGCCGTGCTGCTGCTCGCCCTGGCGGTGCTGGTGATCCGCTTCGGCCACGTGAGGTATCCCTACACCGACGATGGAGGCCGCGCCTCCCCGGGCGAGGGCCCGGACAAGTGAGATGCCAATGAGCAATGCCGCCGTGGTGGGAATCGTGATGGGTTCCACCAGCGACTGGGACACCCTGTCCCACGCCGCGCGCCTGTTGCAGCAGTTCGAGGTGCCCTACGAGGCCAATGTGGTGTCGGCGCACCGTACCCCGGACCGCATGTTCGAGTACGCCGCCACGGCCGCGGGCCGGGGCCTGCGCTGCATCATCGCCGGTGCCGGCGGCGCGGCCCACCTGCCGGGCATGGTGGCCGCCAAGACCACCCTGCCAGTGCTGGGCGTGCCTGTGCAGAGCCGCGTCCTCAAGGGGCTCGACTCGCTGCTGTCCATCGTGCAGATGCCCCGCGGCGTGCCGGTGGCCACCTTCGCCATCGGCGAGGCGGGCGCGGCCAACGCCGCGCTGTTCGCCGTGGCGCTGCTGGCCACCACCGACCCCGCGCTGGCGGCGCGTCTGGCGGCCTTCCGCGCCGAGCAGACCGCCGCCGTGCAGTCGGCCACGCTGCCGCCTCCATGAGGACGGTGCCGCCGGGCGCGTGGCTCGGGTTGCTGGGCGGCGGCCAGCTCGGCCGCATGTTCTGCATGGCCGCCCAGAGCCTGGGCTACCGCGTGCTGGTGCTCGACCCGGGCGCTGCCAGCCCCGCGGGCGCCGTGGCCGATGCCCACCTGCAGGCCGGCTACCTGGATGCGGCCGCGCTCGAAGAGCTGGGCGCGCGCTGCGCCGCGGTCACCACCGAATTCGAGAACGTGCCCGCCGAGGCCCTCGGCCGGCTGGCTGCGCACTGCGTGGTGAGCCCGGCGGCCGCCAGCGTGGCCGTGGCCCAGGACCGTGCCCGCGAGAAGCGCTTCCTGGCCGGCATCGGCCTTGACACCGCGCCCTTCGCGGTCATCGAGACGGCGGCGCACCTGGAGGCCGCCGACCCGGCGCTGTTCCCCGGCATCCTTAAGCGCGCGCGCTTCGGCTACGACGGCAAGGGCCAGGCGCGCGTGGCGAACCTGGCCGAGGCGCGTTCCGCCTTCCAGGCGCTGGGCGGCGCGCCCTGCGTGCTGGAGCAGCGCCTCGCCCTGGATCTGGAACTCTCGTGCGTGGTGGCGCGCGGCTTCGACGGCGCCACGCGCGCCTTCCCCGTGGCCGAGAACGCCCACGCCGAGGGCATCCTGGATGTGTCGGTGGTGCCAGCGCGGGTGCCCGCGGCGCTGGCCGAGGCCGTGCAGCGCGCCACCGTGCGCACCGCCGAGGCGCTCGAGTACCGCGGCGTGCTGTGCGTGGAGTATTTCGTGGTGCAGGGCGAGCGGCTGCTGGCCAACGAGATCGCGCCGCGGCCCCACAACAGCGGCCACTACACCATCGACGGCTGCGTCACCTCCCAGTTCGAGCAGCAGGCGCGCGTCATGTGCGGCCTGCCCCTGGGCGACCCGTCGGCCCACTCGCCCAGCGTCATGGTGAACCTGCTGGGAGACCTGTGGGCCGCCGGCGAGCCCGACTGGACCCGCGTGCTGTCCAACCCGCGCGCCAAGCTGCACCTGTACGGCAAGACCGAGGCGCGGCCGGGCCGCAAGATGGGCCACTTCACCGTGCTTGCCCCCTCGGTGCAGCAGGCTGCCGAGGAAGCGCTCGCCATCCGTGCCGCCCTGCGCGAGGATGCCCGTCGCACGCCGCTGGCCCGCTCCGCCTGATGCCCGCCATGACGCCCCCCGCCCTTCAAGAAACCCATCTCGCCTCCCTGCCCCTCCTGCACCGCGGCAAAGTGCGCGACCTCTACGGCGTTGACGCGCAGCGCCTGCTGATCGTGCAAACCGACCGGCTGTCGGCCTTCGACGTGATCCTGCCCACGCCCGTGCCGGGCAAGGGCGAGGTGCTCACGGCACTGTCCACGTTCTGGTTTCACAGGCTCGCCCACGTGATCCCCAACCACCTCACGGGCGATGACCCCGAGTCGGTGGTGGCCCCCGCCGAGCGCAGCCAGGTGCGCGGGCGCGCCTTCGTGGTGCGCCGGCTAAAGCCGCTGCCCATCGAGGCCATCGTGCGCGGTTATCTGGCGGGCTCGGGCTGGAAGGACTACCAGCGCACCGGCGCCATTGGCGGCATCGCGCTGCCGCCCGGGCTGCCCGAGGCGGCACAGCTGCCGGCGGTGATCTTCACCCCCTCCACCAAGGCCCCCAAGGGCGCCCACGACGAGAACATCACCTACGCCCAGGCCGAGACGTTGCTGGGTGCGGCCCGCGCGGCCGAGGTTCGCGCGGCTTCCGTCCGCCTCTACACCGAGGCCGCCGCGTTCGCCCGGGGCCGGGGCATCATCATCGCCGACACCAAGTTCGAGTTCGGCACCGACGCCGCTGGCCGGCTCTATCTCATCGACGAGGCGCTCACGCCCGATTCCTCGCGCTTCTGGCCCGCCGGCCAGTACCGCACCGGCATCTCGCCGCCTTCCTTCGACAAGCAGTTCGTGCGCGACTGGCTCGAGGCGCAGCGCTGGAACAAGCAGCCGCCCGCGCCGGCGTTGCCCGACGAGGTGCTGGCGCGTACCGGCGAGAAGTACCGCGAGGCCCTGCGGCTGCTCACGCAGTGAGCGCCATGGCGGGCGCCGCCGACATCGAGCGCGCGGTGGCGGTGCTGCGCTTGGGCGGGCTGGTGGCCTTTCCCACCGAGACGGTCTACGGGCTGGGCGCGGATGCGTCCAATCCGCAAGCCGTGGCGCGCATCTTCGCGGCCAAGGGGCGGCCCGCGGATCATCCCGTGATCGTTCACCTGGCCGAGGCCGGCCAACTGCCGCGGTGGGCGCGCCTGGTGCCCGAGGCGGCGCGGCGCCTGGCGGCCGCCTTCTGGCCCGGCCCCCTCACGCTCATCCTGCCGCGCGCGGCCGGTGTTTCGGATGCGGTCACGGGCGGGCAGGACAGCGTGGGTATCCGCGTGCCCTCCCACCCAGTGGCGCAGGCGCTGCTGAGAGCCTTTGGCGGCGGCATCGCCGCGCCCTCGGCCAATCGCTTCGGCCGTATCTCGCCCACGCGCGCCGGGGACGTGCGCGCCGAACTGGGCGATGCGGTGGACCTGGTCCTGGAGGGCGAGGCGCCGGAGGTGGGCATCGAGTCGGCCATCGTCGATCTGTCGGGCTTGAAACCGGCGCTGTTGCGGCCGGGCATGCTGGGTGCGGCGGCCATCGAGGCGGTGCTGGGCGAGCCATTGGCCGCGCCGGGCGCTGATGCGCCCCGCGCCTCGGGGACCCTCGCCGCGCACTACGCGCCGCGCACGCCGCTGCTGCTCGTGGCGCCTGAAGCGCTCGAGCGCGCGCTGCCGGCCGAGGGCGCGGCGGTGCTGGCGCGGCGCCCGGCGCCGCCGGGTGCTCGGGTGCGGTTGTGGCGCGAGGCGCCGTCCGATGCCGCGGACTACGCACGCCACCTGTACACCAACCTGCGCGAACTCGATGCCGCTGGTGCCGGCGTCATCCTGGTGGAAGCAGCGCCCGCCGGGAACGAGTGGGACGCGGTGCGCGATCGTCTCGCCCGTGCCGCCGCGGGCGCGGCCGCGCCGCTGCCATAATCCGGGCCATGGATCCCATCGTCCTGTTCTTCCTGCTCGGCGTTCTGGCCCGCTTGGCGCGCAGCGACCTGCGCCTGCCCGAGGCCATGTACGAGGGGTTGTCCATCTTCCTGCTCATCACTATCGGGCTGAAGGGCGGGGTGGAGCTGGCCAAGGTGCCCGTGGGGCCGCTGCTGCCGCAGATGGGCGGGGTGCTGCTGCTGGGGCTCGCGCTGCCGCTAATGGCCTTTCCGGTACTGCGCTTCGTGGGGCGGTTCGGGCGCGCCGATGCCGCCTCCATCGCCGCCCACTACGGCTCGGTGAGCATGGTCACCTTCGCGGTGGCGCTGGCCTTCCTGGTGGACCGCGCCGTGTCCCACGAGCAGTACATGCCGCTGTTCGTGGTGCTGCTGGAGGTGCCGGGCATCGTGGTGGGCATCCTGCTGGCCAAGGTGGGCGGCGGGCGGCAGGTGCGCTGGGGCACCCTGGCCCACGAGGTGTTCCTGGGGCGCAGCGTGGTGCTGCTCACGGGCGGGCTGGTGATCGGCTGGATCGCCGGGCCCAAGGCGCTGGAACCTCAGGCCAAGCTGTTCTTCGAGCTGTTCAAGGGCGTGCTCGCGCTGTTCATGCTGGAGATGGGGCTGGTGGCGGCGGGGCGCATCCGGGACCTGGCGCGCACCGGGCCCTTCCTGGTGGCCTTCGGCACGCTCATGCCGGTGGTGTTCGCGGCCATCGGGCTGTGGGTGGGCAAGACCATCGGGCTGTCGGCGGGCGGGGCCATGCTGCTGGGCACGCTGGCGGCCAGCGCCTCCTACATCGCCGCGCCCGCCGCCATCCGCATCGCCGTGCCCGAGGCCAATCCCTCGCTGTCGCTGGCGGCTTCGCTGGGCGTTACCTTCCCCTTCAACGTGCTGTTCGGCATCCCGCTCTACCAGCGCATGGCCGAAGCCCTCTACGGTGGCTGACATGCAGGTCCATCCTCGCAAACTGATCGTGATCATCACCGAGGCCGCCCTCGAACCCCTGCTGGTGAAGGACGTGCTGCACCTGGGCGCCCACGGCTACACGCTCTCGGACGTGCGCGGCGGCGGCCGCCACGGCGCCCGCGACGCCGCCTGGGAGGGTGACCGCAACATCCGCATGGAAGTAATCTGCGACGAGCAGGTGGCCGGCGCCATCGCCGAGCACGTGCGCGCCGAGTACTCCGCCCACTACGCCACCACCATCTTCACCGCCGACATCGGCGTGCTGCGGCCGGAGAAGTTCTAGGCGTGACCTACCCGGACCTGAGCGCCTGGCGCAGCAAGCTGCGCTTCGAGTACCCGTCGGTGCGCTTCGAGCAGACCGATGCACCGGCCGGCATCAACGCCGTGTGCGAAGGCGTCCTGGTGGGGCGGTTTTTCGCCGAGCGCGATCCGCCCTTCGGCGTGGTGTACGCCCAGCCGCGCAGTTGCGGCGGCAAACCCTTCTGACGGTGGCCTGGCGCGAGCATCCGGATGCGCCTGCGGCCGGCACGGCGCTGCTCGCGCTGGAGGACATTCCCGAGGGCGAGGGGCGCGAGCGGCGGTTCGGCGCCGGTCATACAGCGCTGGCGGTGGTGGTGGTGCGCAAGGACGGCCAGGTGCATGGCTATGTGAACGCCTGCCCGCACCAGTGGGTTGCGCTCAACGACCAGCCCGATCGCTTCACCACCTTCGATCACGAGTGGATCGTGTGCGCCACCCACGGCGCCGTGTTTCGCTACGAGGACGGCTTCTGCGAGGACGGGCCCTGCGCGGGCAAGTCGCTGGAGGCGGTGCCCGTGCAGGTGGTGGACGGCGTGGTGCGGGTGGCGGGCTGAAGGCCGGCGCGCCGCCGGCCGCTCAGGCGGGCGCGGTGGCGGCCGCGCCGGGCAGCGCCGCCGGGCGCAGCGATCCCGACAGAAAGTCCATCGCCGTCTGCACCCCTTCGCGCCGGATGGGCACCCCCGCCAGGGTGAGCGCCATCTCCACGCCCGCCAGGGCGCCCAGCAGCGTGAGATCGTTGAGGTCGCCCACGTGGCCGATGCGAAACACCCTGCCCGCCAGCTTGCCCAGCCCGGTGCCCAGGGACAGGTCGAAGCGCTCCAGGGCGACGGCGCGCACCCGGTCGGCGTCGTGGCCCGGGGGCATGAGCACGGCGGTGAGGGAGCCGCTGTGGCGCGCCGGATCGGCGCACAGGATCTCCAGGCCCCAGGCGCGCACGGCGCGGCGCGTGGCCTCGGCGTGGCGCGCGTGGCGGGCGAACACCTGGTCGAGCCCTTCCGCCATGAGCAGCGCCAGCGCCTCGCGCAGCCCGTGCAGCAGGTTGGTGGCGGGGGTGTAGGGAAAGAAGCCGCTGCGGTTGGGGCCCAGCATCTCGTCCCACGACCAGTACGAGCGCGGCAGGCGCGCGTCGCGCGAGGCCTCCAGCGCCTTGGCGCTCACGGCGTTGAAGGACAGCCCCGGCGGCAGCATCAGCCCTTTCTGCGAGCCGCCCACGGTCACGTCCACGCCCCATTCCTCGTGGCGGTAGTCCATGGAGCCCAGCGAGGAGATGGTGTCCACCATCAGCAGCGCGGGATGGCCGGCGCGGTGGATGGCGGCGCGCACGGCGGGGATGTCGGAAGTGGCGCCTGTGGAGGTTTCGTTGTGCACCACGGCCACGGCGCGGATGGCGTGGCCGCGGTCCGCGGCGAGCCGCGCCTCGATGGCGCCAGGGTCGGCGCCGTGGCGCCAGTCGCCGGGCAGGAACTCCACCTCCAGGCCCAGGCGCGTGGCGAGGTTGCGCCACAGCGTGGCGAAGTGGCCGGTCTCCGCCATCAGCACCTGGTCGCCCGGCGAGAGGGTGTTCACCAGCGCCGCCTCCCAGGCCCCGGTGCCCGAAGCCGGGTAGACGATCACCGGCCCGGAGGTGCGGAACACGTCGCGCAGCCCGGCCAGCACCTCGCGCCCGAGCTGCGCGAACTCAGGCCCGCGGTGGTCGATCACGGCCCGGTCCGTGGCCCGCAGCACGGACTCGGGCACATTGCTGGGACCGGGAATCTGCAGGAAGTGGCGGCCGGGGCGGTGATGCATGTCTGTTCTCCTTGGAAGCCGCGAGTCTAGTCCGGCTCGGCGCGTATCATTCCCCGGTGAACGCGCGTGCCCCGATCCGGTTGCGTCGCAAGCCCGGCGATCCAGCACTGGCGGCGCGCCTGCGCGGCGCAATCCAGGGCGAGGTGCTGTTCGATGCCGCGTCCCGCGGCCGCTATTCCACCGACGCCTCCATCTACCAGATCGAGCCCCTGGGCGTGGTGGTGCCGCGCACCGAGGCGGACGTGGCGGCCGCCCTGGAGATCGCCCGCGAGGCCGGCGTGCCGGTGCTGCCGCGCGGCGCGGGCACCTCCCAGTGCGGCCAGACCGTGGGCGAGGCGCTGGTGATCGACACCTCGAAGCACCTGCGCGAGGTGATGCGCGTGGATGCCGAGGCGCGCCTGGCCGAGGTGCAGCCCGGCGTGGTGCTCGACCCGCTCAACGCGCAATTGAAGCCCCTGGGGTTGTGGTTTCCCGTAGACGTGTCCACCGCCGCCCAGGCCACGCTCGGCGGCATGGCGGGCAACAATTCCTGCGGGGCGCGCTCCATCCGCCACGGCAACATGGTCCACAACGTGCAGGCGATCGATGCGTGGCTCGCCGACGGCACGGCGGTGTGCTTCGCGCCGCCGGAGCAGATGGCCGCGGCCGGCGGCGCGGCGCGCGCCCTCATGGAGCGCATCCACGCCATCGCCGCCCGCGAGGCCGCCGAGATCGCGGCGCGCTGGCCCACGGTGCTGCGGCGCGTGCAGGGCTACAACCTGGACATGGTGCAGCCCCACCGGCCCCACAACCTCGCCCACCTGCTGGTGGGGTCCGAGGGCACGCTGGCGTGGTTCCGGCGCCTCACGCTCAAGCTCGCGCCGCTGCCGCGCCACAAGGTGCTGGGCGTGTGCCGCTTTGGGCGCTTCTACCAGGCCATGGACCTCACTCGGCACATCGTCACCCTCGACCCCGACGCGGTGGAACTGGTGGACCGCACCATGATCGGCCTGGCGCTGGGCCACGACGAGTTCCGCCCGGTGGTGGAGCGCTGGTTCGGCGGCGGCCCCGACGCGATTTTGCTGGTGGAATTCGCAGGGGAGGACCGCGCAGCGCTGGAGGCGAAGCTCGCGCAACTCGACGAACTGCTGGCTGACCACGGCGCCCCCGGCGCGGTGCTGCCCGTCACCGACGCCGCCCAGCAGCGCGCCCTGTGGGAGGTGCGCAAGGCGGGCCTCAACATCATGATGTCCATGAAGGGCGACGGCAAACCGGTGTCCTTCATCGAGGACTGCGCCGTGCCGCTGGAGCACCTGGCCGAGTACACGCGCCGGCTGGACGAGGTGTTCGCGCGCCACGGCACCCTCGGCACGTGGTACGCCCACGCCTCCGTGGGCACGCTGCATGTGCGCCCGGTGCTCGACATGAAGACCGACGGCGCGCTGAAGATGCGCGCCATCGCCGAGGAGGCCTGCGCCCTGGTGCGCCAGTACAAGGGCGCCTTCTCCGGCGAGCACGGCGACGGGCTGGTGCGCTCCGAGTGGATCGAGCCCATCCTCGGCCCGCGCCTCACCGCCGCGCTGGCCGAGGTGAAGGCGCTGCTCGACCCGGACAACCGCTTCAACCCCGGCAAGATCGTGGCGCCCTCGGCCATGGACGATCGCCGCCTGCTGCGCGCCGGGCCGCGCTACCGCCCCGCCGAGCCGCCCATGGCGCTGGACTGGTCGGAGTGGGGCGGCCTGCTGCGCGCGGTGGAGATGTGCAACAACAACGGCCACTGCCGCAAGTTCGACGCTGGTACCTTGTGCCCGTCGTTCCGCGTCACCCGCGACGAGCGCCACCTCACCCGCGGGCGCGCCAACACCCTGCGCCTTGCCCTGTCGGGCCAGCTTGCGGGGGAGGACATGGCCGGCGATGCGGTGCGCGAGGCCCTTGACCTGTGCGTGGGCTGCAAGGGCTGCCGGCGTGAGTGCCCCACGGGTGTGGACATGGCGCGCCTCAAGATCGAAGCGCTGCACCAGCGCCACCAGCGGGTGCCGCGCAGCCTGCGCCAGCGGCTGATCGCGCGCCTGCCCGACCTGGCGCCCCTGGTCGCGGCCCTGGCGCCGTTGTCCAACGCCCGCGAGTGGTTGCCCGGCGCGGCGGCGCTTGGGGAGCGCGTGCTGGGCCTGTCGGCGCGTCGCGCCCTGCCGCGCTGGCGGCGCGATGCCTTCCGCGACCGCGAAGGCGACGCGCTGCCGGTGGACACGGGCGGCCCGGAGCGCGGTGCCCGCCGTGGCGGGTCCGCGGCGCGCGAGGTGGTGCTGTTCGGCGACACCTTCAATCGATGGTTCGAGCCCGAGAACCTGCGCGCGGCGCTAACCGTGCTGCGCACCGGCGGCTGGCGCGCCGGCGTTGCGTCGCCGCCCGGTGGCGGCCGGCCGCTGTGCTGCGGCCGGCCGCTGCTCGCCGCCGGCATGGTGGACGAGGCGCGCGCCGAAGCGCGCCGCACGCTGGAGGCGCTGGCGCGCCACGTGCGGGCCGGCCGCCGCGTGGTGGTGCTGGAGCCCTCCTGCCTGTTCACCTTCCACGACGAATTCCTGGCGCTGCTGCCCGGCGAGGCGGCGCGCGAACTGGTCGTCGCCGTCACCGGCTTCGAAGATTTCGTGGTGGCCGAGCACGCCGCGGGCCGCCTGCCCCTGGAACTGGCGCCCCTGGAGCGCGAGGTCCTGCTGCACGGCCACTGCCACCAGAAGGCCTTCGGCGCCATGGCGCCCGTGGAGGCTGCCCTGGCGCTGGTGCCGGGCCTCGTGCGCCGCAGCGTGGAGTCCAGTTGCTGCGGCATGGCGGGGTCCTTCGGCTACGAGGCCGAGCACCACGAGGTGTCGCTGGCCATGGCCGAGGCTGCCCTGCTGCCCGCCGTGCGCGCCGCGCCCGATGCGCTGGTGGTGGCCGACGGCACCAGTTGCCGCCACCAGGTGCGAGACGCCGCCGGCCGCGAGGCGGTGCACGTGGCGCGGGTGCTGGCACAGGCGCTGCGCTGAGGCGGCCGACCGGTACACGGCCGCTAGGTTTCCTGGCCCGGACCATCGGCCCGACGACCCTTGAGATTGGGCGGCCTTTATTGAGCTTTGAAGGATGGCGATGCGCACCGCGAGCCACCCACCCCCGGTGCTGCGCGGCTGGAGCGCCGGGCTGGCGAGTCGGGCGCCGCAGGCATTCCCAGGGTGCGGCTACACTGGCGGCCATTGCATCGAGCGGACTGCGGCCATGACGGACTCACACGAAACAGACTGGAAATTCCACGGCGTGCGCGTGGTGAAGGGGAGCGAGCTCGACACCAACACGCCCCAGACCCAGGGCATGAACCGCGCAGCGGCCATCACCCATGCGCGCTGCGGCGCTGAAAAGCTGTGGGCCGGCACGGTGGTCATCCACCCCAGGGCCAAGACCGGCGCCCACCACCACGGCCCGGTGGAGAGCGTGATTTACGTGGTGTCGGGGCGCGCGCGCATGCGCTGGGGCGAGCGCCTCGAATTCACCGCCGAGGCCGGGCCCGGAGACTTCATCTACGTGCCGCCCTTCGTGCCGCACCAGGAAATCAACGCGTCCGACATCGAGCCCCTGTCCTGCGTGCTGTGCCGCAGCGGGCAGGAACCGGTGGTGGTGAACATGGACGTGGCGCCGGTGGAGCCGCCCGAGACGGTGTACTGGGAAGACGACCTGCACCGCGCGCCGCCGCGCTGAGGCGGCGGCGGGGCATCCGGGGCGCTACGTTTCTCCGGGTAGCGACGGATTCCCGCCAGGGGTTCGCGCGGCCTCGTCGGGGGTGATGTCTTTGGCCAGGAAATCGGGCGATACGTTCCAGTGCTGGCCGTCCTCGGTGATCACCGTCACGGTCTTGCGGTTGTACTTGGTGATGACACCGCGCATCGGCGCGTAACCGGGCGGACGGAAGGACACCCTCTGGCCGACGCTGAAATTGAGCATCTGCCGGTGGGTGCGCGCCTCGCGCAGAAAATTCAGCCGCGCCACGATGCGGCGGTTGAGGTCCAGCAGTTCAGCTTCGGTCAGCCGGTCGATGTCGATGGGCATCAGGCGTGCGGTTGATGGTGCGAAGCCCTCGTGGCCCGAGAGCCCGCCGAGGTTGTCCGGCCGTGGGGTCGCGGCCGCGAGGCGACGCGGTGGTTCGAATGGCGAACGCCAGGAATGTTGGCACCGGGGCCCGGTTGCGTCCAGTGCTGTGCCTCAGCCGCGCGCGGATCGAGCCCCCGGGCCACCCAAGTTCGACAGTTACGACGCATAAGCCGTTGTTTTTTCCGTCGGGCGAGTTCGAAGGTCAGGTGCGCTGATGGGTCTCCGCCATCCGCAGGACGATTTGCAATGCCGAACGCCCGTTTGGGTTGCAATGGCTGAACTCTATCTCGACACGGAATTAACGGATTCGACCATCTACTACATCGCGAGGACGTGCGCATCCTCTCCCTACTCCGAGCGGGAACTGGAGCGCATCATGTTTGCTGAGGTCTGGCCAGCACTTTGTCCAAATCTTCTCAACGTTGCAGGAGAGTGGGCTGGCTGGGATGAAGACTTCGTGCAGCAGAAGGTCCTGCGGTGCTACAAGAAGCGCCTCTTCTGCCGAGAGTGGGCCGACGTGGTCAACGAATGTACGGTGTTACGAGTTTCGACCGTGAAGGGCACACCTCTCTCCGGTGGAGACAAGTCCACAAAGAACCGGGACACCAGGAAGGCGAAGACTTGAAACCACCCTGGCCTTCAGTCTACACAAGGCCGATTTCAGCGCCTCTTGCGCGTTGTATGCACACCCTTCACGTCATTAGCGCCTGTGGCCTGCAAGGCATCCAACCAACCCGTTCAGGCAACGCGCAAACGAAGCGCTGGCGGGTCCAGGCGAGCGGGCGTCAGTGCGCCTGTTCCCAGTTAGGGCCTGCTCCCACATCCACCACCAGTGGCACGGCAAGCTTCGCCACGCCGGTCATCAGGCCCGGCAGCTCTGCCTTTACCCGCGGCAATTCGTTCTCCGGCACCTCCAGCACCAGCTCGTCGTGCACCTGCATCACCAGCTTGGTGGCCAGCGCGGCACCCTCCAGCCAGCCCTGCACCGCCACCATGGCAAGCTTGATGAGGTCGGCGGCCGTGCCCTGCATGGGGGCGTTGATGGCGGCGCGCTCGGCGCCCTGGCGGCGGCCCTGGTTCTGGGCGCGGATGTCGGGCAGGTAGAGGCGGCGGCCGAACACGGTTTCCACGAAGCCTGCGTCGCGGGCCTGGGCGCGGGTGCGCTGCATGTAGTCGGCCACGCCGGGATAGCGGGCGAAGTAGCGGTCCATGGTGTTCTGGGCCGCGGCGCGCTCGATGCCCAGTTGGCTCGCCAGGCCGAAGGCGGACATGCCGTAGATCAGGCCGAAGTTGATCACCTTGGCGAAGCGGCGCTGCTCGGCGCTCACCTCGGAGACGGGCACGCCGAACACCTCCGCGGCGGTGCTGCGGTGGACGTCGGCGCCTTCCGCGAAGGCCCTGAGCAGCGATCCATCGCCCGACAGGTGGGCCATGATCCTCAGCTCGATCTGCGAGTAGTCCGCCGACACGATCACGCTGCCCGGCGGCGCCACGAAGGCCTCGCGGATGCGCCGGCCCTCGGCGGTGCGCACGGGGATGTTCTGCAGGTTCGGATCGGTGCTGGACAGCCGGCCCGTCACGGCGGTGGCCTGGCCGTAGTTGGTGTGCACGCGCCCCGTGGCCGGGTTGACCATGCGCGGCAGCTTGTCGGTGTAGGTGGACTTGAGCTTGGCCATGCCGCGCCAGTCGAGCAGCGTGCGGGCGATGGGGTGGTCGAGGGCGAGTTGCTCGAGCACGTCCTCGTCGGTGGAGGGCTGCCCGCCGGGGGTCTTCTTCACCACCGGCAGCCCCTGCTTCACGAACAGGATCTCCTGCAGCTGCTTGGTCGAGCCGAGGTTGAAGGGCTGACCGGCCAGCGCGTGGGCGCGGCGTTCCAGCTCCAGGATGCGGTTGCCCAGCTCGTGGCTCTGGGCTTCCAGCAGCCGCGGGTCGATGAGGACGCCGTTTCGCTCCATGGCGAGCAGCACCGGCATCACCGGCATCTCGATGTCGCGGTACACGCGCTTCAGGCCGGGCTCGGCCTCCACCTGGGGCAGCAGCGCGTGGTGCAGCTGCAGGGTGATGTCGGCGTCTTCAGCGGAGTATTCGGTGGCGCGCTCCACGCTTACCTGCTCGAAGCCGATCTGGCTGGCGCCCTTGCCGGCCACGTCCTCGTAGTGGATGGTTTTCACGCCCAGGTGCCGCAGGGCGAGGGAGTCCATGTCGTGGGGCCGGTGGGATTCCACCACGTAGGATTCCAGCAACGTGTCCTCGGTGAAGCCGTGACCGCGGATGCCGTGGTTGGCCAGCACGTGCAAGTCGTATTTGGCGTTCTGGCCAAGCTTGGGCCGGGAGGGGTCCTCGAGCCAGGGCTTGAGCCTCGCGAGGCAGTCCTCCAGGCCAAGCTGGTCGGGCGCGCCGGCGTATCGGTGGGACAGGGGCAGGTAGGCCGCTTCGCCCGGCGTCACCGAGAAGCTCAGGCCCACGATGCGCGCCTGGAGCGGGTCGAGGCTGGTGGTCTCGGTGTCGAAGGCTACCAGCGGCGCGGTCTCGATGCGGGCAAGCCAGCGGGCAAAAGCGGCCTCGTCCAGGATGCAGCTGTAGTGGCGGGTCTGCACGGCGGTGGGCGCAGGGGCCGCGGGCGCCGCGACGGGATCACCCGACAGGCTGGCGCCGTCCTTGAGCTCGCGCAGCCACGTGGCGAACTCGTAGCGCTCGAACAGCCGTAGCAGCGCCTCGCGGTCTTCGGGCCGCGGCGCGAGCGACTCGGGCCCGAGGCCCAGGTCCACGTCGCACTTCACGGTGAGCAGCCGGCGGCCTTCGGGCAGCCAGGCCAGCGCCTTGCGCAGGTTCTCGCCGGCCACGCCACCCACCTCGCCGGCCCTGGCCATGATCTGGTCCAGCGAGCCGTACTGCTGCAGCCACTTGGCCGCCGTCTTGGGGCCCACCTTCTCCACGCCCGGCACGTTGTCCACGGCGTCTCCCGTGAGCGCCAGGAAGTCCACGATGCGCTCGGGCGGCACGCCGAACTTGGCCTCCACGCCGGCCCGGTCGAGCCGCTCCTCGCTCATGGTGTTGACCAGCTGCACGTGATCGTTCACCAGCTGGGCGAGGTCCTTGTCGCCCGTGGACACCACGGTGCGGATGCCCTGTCGCGCCGCCTGGGCGGCGAGGGTGCCGATCACATCGTCGGCTTCCACGCCCTCCACCATGAGCAGCGGCCAGCCCAGCGCGCGCACCATGTGGTGGATGGGCTCGATCTGGCGCACCAGATCCTCGGGCATGGGCGCGCGGTGGGCCTTGTAGTCGGGGTACCAGTCGTCCCGGAAGGTCTTTCCTTTTGCGTCGAAAACGCAGGCGATATAATCCGATGCTTCTTCGCGTCGCAGCCGGCGGAGCATAGCCACCATGCCGCGCAGCGCTCCCGTGGGTTCCTGCGCCCGATTACGCAGGTCGGGCAATGCATGGAATGCGCGGTACAGATACGATGATCCGTCCACCAGCAGAAGCGTTTTCATCGGCAGCGCTGTCAGGGTAAGGAATCCCCGAATGACGATCAGGAAGAAGGTTCCTGTTCCACTGGCGCCCGAGCTGGTGGAGAAATCCTGGTCGGCGCGCGAGTCGTGGCGGGTGTTTGGGATTATGGCAGAGTTCGTAGAGGCCACCGAGCGGCTGTCGGCCGTGCGCCCGGCCGTGAGTGTGTTCGGCAGCTCGCGCATCTCGCCGGAGCACCCCTACTACGTGCTCACCGAAGCCATCGCGCGCAAGCTCTCCGACGCCGGGTTCACGGTCATCTCCGGTGGCGGACCCGGTCTCATGGAGGCGGCCAACAAGGGCGCATTCTTCGGCAAGTCCCTGTCCGTCGGGCTGAACATCCAGCTGCCCCACGAGCAGATCTCCAACCCCTATCAGGACATCTCCCAGACCTTCCGGCACTTCTTCTCGCGCAAAGTGATGTTCGTGCGCTTCGCCTCCGCCTACGTGGTGATGCCCGGCGGCTTCGGCACCATCGACGAGCTGATGGAGGCGCTTACCCTGGTCCAGACACGCAAATCGCGGCGTATCCCCATCATTCTGGTGAAGTCCGATTTCTGGGGCGCACTGGTGGCCTGGATGCGCGAGCGCCTGGTGGCCGAGGGCATGATTGATGCGCGGGACATGGATCTCATCCAGGTAATCGACGATCCCGCCGCCGTGGTGGAGGCGATCTTCGCTCACTACGAAAAGCGCGGCTTCGAGCCCTCGGCCGACGAGCGCGAAGCGCTGCTCAATCTCTAGTCCGCGACGCGCCCCATGTCCGTTTTCACCCGTGTAAGCGCCGACGAGCTCAGTGCCTGGCTGCGCCGTTATTCGGTGGGTCACCTGCTCGACCTCCAGGGCATCGCGTCGGGCATCGAGAACACCAACTACTTCGCCACCACCTCCCAGGGCCGCTTCGTGCTGACGTTGTTCGAAAAGCTCCAGCCCCACGAGCTGCCTTTCTACCTTGACCTGATGGCGCACCTCTCGAGCCACGGGCTACCCTGTCCCAAACCCATCGCCGACCTGGACAACCGTTTCCTGGGCGCCTTGAAAGGTAAGCCCGCCGCGCTGGTCACCTGCCTGCCGGGCGAGCCCGTGAGCGCGCCCACCATCGACCACTGCGCGCGCGTGGGCGAGGTGCTCGCGGACCTGCACCTTGCCGGGCGCAGCTACGGCGGCCATCTGGACAACCTGCGCGGCCCTCGCTGGTGGAATGCCACCGCCCCGCAACTGCTGCCGTTTCTGAGCGATGCCAACCGCGCCATGTTGCTGGAGGAAGTGGCCTTCCAGGCGAGTCACCGTCACGATGCGTTGCCGCGCGGGGTGGTGCATGCCGATCTGTTCCGTGACAACGTGCTGTTTGCCAGCGGGCGCATTGGCGGCGTGATCGATTTCTATTTTGCCTGCATCGATGTGCTGCTCTACGACGTGGCCATCACCGTCAACGACTGGTGCATGGGCGAGGATTGCACGCTCGACCCGCAGCGCACCCGCGCGCTGCTGGACGCCTACCGGGGCACGCGCGATTTCTCCCCGGCCGAGCGCGATGCCTGGCCGCTGATGCTGCGCGCCGGCGCGCTGCGCTTCTGGGTGTCGCGGCTCTATGACTTCCACCTGCCGCGGCCGGGCGATCTCACCCATGCCCACGATCCGGCGCGGTTCGAGGGCATCCTGCGCCAGCACCGCCAACGCCCTGCAGCGCAGGGCGGCCTGCTGGCGCTGGTGGCTTAAGTCCATGTCGCGCATGCGGCGGGTGCCAGCGAAGCACGGGTGGTTGTGGATCGTCCACGGCTGGCGGCTGTTTGCCCGCAAGCCGCTGTCCTCGATCCTCTTCACGCTCATCGTGTGCGGCGCCACCCAAGCCGGCGGCGTGCATCCGCTGCTCACCCTGATGGCGGTGATATTGCTGCCCGGTTTGCTGGCCGGGTGGGCGCTTGCCTGCGCTGCTGCGCAGCGCGGCGAGTCGGTCCCCGTGAGCCTGCTGTTCGAGGGCTTGCGGCGGCGCTTCGGCGAGCTGGCCGCCCTGGGCGGTTTCAACCTGGCAGCCAACGTTCTGGTGCTGGTGATCGTGACTGGATTGGGAGGTGAGCCCGTGCGGGAGCTTCTCTCCAACCCCGGCGCCATGAACGATACCCGCCTCGCCGAGGCCCAGGGCCGGCTGCTGCAGGCGCTTTTTCTGGGGCTGCTGGTGGCCGTTCCGGTGAGCATGGCGGTGTGGTTTTCGCCCCTGGGCGTATTGCTGGGGGGGGTGCGGCCCGCCAGGGCGCTGCTCGACTCGCTGTTGGGCATGGCGCGCAACTGGCCCGCCTTCACCGTTTACGGGCTGGTTTGGACACTGGTGGGCGTGGCGGTGTTCCGGGCTGCGTTGCTGGCCCTGCCGCCCATGGGCGCGCTGGGTGTGGCCATATGGGTTTCCATGCCGGTGTTCGTGCCCAGCGTCTACGCCAGCTATCGCGACATCTTCGATCCGCCGCCGCCCGTGCAGTCGTAGCGCCGGGTCAGGCTGGGGTGAGCTTGGCGTACTCCAGCGCGAGCCATTTAAGCCCTGCATCCCTGAAGTTGACCTGCACGCGGGCGTCGGCGCCGCGACCCTCTGCGCTCACGATCACCCCGGCGCCGAATTTCGGGTGCATCACGTTCTGGCCTACCCGCCAACCGGTGTCGTTGCGAGACGCCATTGGCGGCGGGAATCCGGTGCGTGCCGGCGGCGGCGCCCAGGGGGCAACCCGGCTGGCGTTGATACGTTTCATCAGCGCCTCGGGCAATTCTTCCAGGAAGCGCGAGGGCAGGTGGTAGCGCGTCTGGCCGTGCAGCATGCGTGACTGCGCGTGGGACAGGTATAGGCGCCGGCGTGCGCGCGTGATGGCCACGTACATCAGCCGCCGTTCTTCCTCTACACCCTCGTTTTCATTGAGACTGTTGTCGTGGGGGAACAGGCCTTCCTCGAGACCGCTGATGAACACGGCCTGGAATTCCAGGCCCTTGGCTGCATGCACGGTCATGAGCTGCAGCGCCGCCTGGCCAGCGCCAGCCTGATGCTCACCCGCCTCCAGCGAGGCGTGGGCAAGAAAGGCCGACAGTGCGGCGAGCGGATCGTTGGGATCCGTTGTGCCCCCTTCCTCCGCACCGGCTTCATAGATGGCCTCGGTGACGAAGGTCGCGGCCGCGTTCACCAGTTCGTCGAGGTTCTCGTTGCGCTCGGCACCGTCCTTCTCCGTCTGGTAATGATCCTTCAGTCCGCTGCCTTCCACCACGTGGGTCACCAGCTCGGGCAATTTGAGCCCCGCGCACTGGGTACGCAGACCGTCCACCAGCCGGACGAATCCGCCGATGGCAGTCCCGGCCTTGCCGGTCACTGCGCCGCCGCAGGCGGCCTGCCACAGGCTAGAGCCACGCGCGCGGCCGGCTTCTTGTAGGTGCTCGATGCTGCGCGCACCAATACCGCGGGCCGGGAAGTTGATCACCCGCAGCAGCGCGCCGTCGTCCTCTGGGTTGGCCACCATCCGCAGGTAGGCCAGTGCGTGCTTCACCTCCTGGCGCTCGAAAAAGCGCAGGCCGCCGTAAACCCGGTACGGGATGCCGGCGCTGAACAGCGCGTGCTCCAGCACTCGCGACTGGGCATTGGAGCGGTACAGCAGCGCGATCTCCGAGGCGCTCGTGCCTTCGCGCAGCAGGCTCTTCACTTCGTCCACGATGAAGCCGGCCTCGTCCGTGTCAGTGGGGGCTTCGTACACCCGCAGCGGCTCGCCGCGCTCGTCGGCGGTCCACAGGTTTTTGCCCAGCCGCTCGCGGTTGCGCGAGATGAGGGCGTTGGCGGCGTCGAGAATGTTGCCGTGGGAGCGGTAGTTCTGCTCCAGCTTGATCACGTGGCGCACGGCGAAGTCGCGCTCGAAGGCGGCCATGTTGCCTACGTCCGCTCCGCGGAAGCCATAGATGGACTGATCATCGTCGCCCACCGCGAAAATGGCATTGTCCCGCCCCGCCAGCAGCTTGAGCCAGGCGTACTGCAGCTTGTTGGTGTCCTGGAATTCGTCCACCAGAATGTGCTGGAAGCGAGACTGGTAGTGCACGCGCAGCGGCTCGTTGCGCGAAAGCAGGTCGTAGGCGCGCAGCAGCAGTTCGGCGAAGTCCACCACACCCTCTTGCTGGCACTGCCGGTCGTAGGCCTCGAACACTTCGTTGAAGCGACGCTCCAGATCGTCCGTCGGCATGACTGCCGAAGCGCGCCAGCCGGCCTCTTTCTGCCCGTTGATGAACCACTGGGCCTGGCGCGGCGGATAGCGCTCGTCGTCCACGTTGAGCGCCCGCATCACGCGCTTCACCAGCGCGAGTTGGTCGGCGGAATCCAGGATCTGGAACGCCTGCGGCAGGCCGGCTTCGCGGTGGTGGGCGCGCAACATGCGGTTGCACAGGCCGTGGAAGGTGCCCACCCACATGCCGCGGGTGTTGATGGGCAACATGGCGCCGATGCGGGTGAGCATCTCCCGCGAGGCCTTGTTGGTGAAGGTGACGGCCAGGACGCCCATGGGGCTCAACTGCTTCTCCTGGATGAGCCAGGCGATGCGGGTGGTGAGCACGCGGGTCTTGCCGCTGCCTGCGCCGGCCAGAATGAGCGCGGATTCGCGCGGCAGGGTGACCGCCGCGAGCTGCTGGGGATTGAGCCCGTCGAGGAGCGATCGCATCGGAAGCCACCGGTTGGGAAGCGGCGGATTATAGTTTCGCCGCCTCGAGCGGCCGCGGGAACTTCGCGAACCGCGCCCTACTCAACCCTCCACGCGTCGATGCAAACGCGCACCCCCTGGAGACCACTGTGACGCCTCGCTTTGCCCTCGCCACCCTGCTAGCCCTCTGCGCCCTGCCGGCACTTGCCGACGAAGCTCCGGCATCGGCCGTCACCACCGTGGACTGGTTCAGCGAGCGCTGCGACTACGTGCTCACGAAAAACGCCGACGGCTACGGTGTGGTGCTCAAGTTCAATCAGATCACCTTCGAGCCCGGCGACACCATCGTGGGCGACCTGTCGCGCATCAACGTGACCAAAAGGGTGGAGAAAGGCTCCACGGGCGAGGGCACCATGATGCGCGGCCTGAAATACGGGGTGCGCCGCAAGGAGGCCGTGGGCGCCATCAAGGAGTGGTCGCGTTACTGCAAGCCGCCGTTGGAGGATCCCGCCGCGCGGGCGCCGGAGGCTGCCCCGGCGCCCGCACCCGCCCAGCAGTAGCGGCGCTCACCGGGTTACCAGCACGCTGCCGAAGCCCAGCTCCGCCGATAGGCGCTTCGCGAGCGCCGTGGCATCGGCCTTGGAGGCCAGGCCGGGGACGCGCACGCGGTACGACGTGCCCTCGGCGGTGGTTGCTGGTTCAATCGCGGCGGCATAGCCGGCGGCCCGCAGTTTGTCCCAGGCCTCCAGGGCCTCCACCTGCGCGCGAGATGCCACCACCTGCACCTTCCAGACACCACCGCCCCGGCTGGTTCCTGCGCCCTCACGCAACTCCGTTTCCGGGGCGAGTTTCGCCACTTCCTCGGCGCTGACCTGCGTCAGCGGCGGCATGGGGGCGCCGGCCGGGGCGTCGAACACGCTCAGCGGCTGCGCCATGGAAATCTCGGCCTCACCGGCACGCGTGATGCCGATGCGGCCTTCGAGCAGCACCACGAAATCGCGCCCCGGCAGGGCCTTGCCCCATACATCGGTGCCGCGAATGCCTATGGTGGCCGTGGGCAGCGCGATGTCCACCTCGCGACGGGCGGCGGATTTCACCAGCGCCGAGGTGGTGAAGCGAAAGGCCCCCTGCAGTACACGCAAGGTGGCGCGAAACACGCCGTCCTCGCCGGGCGCGGCGGCGGTGATCGCCAGGCGGGCGTTCTCGCCCAGCTTCACTGCGCTGCCATCCCCCAGCCGAAGCACTACCCGTGACCCGGGTGCGGTGACGATCTCGTCGGAGTTTTGCAGCGCCATGTCGGGTCCGAGGGGCCGCCGAACATCGCCGCGCGTCACCCAGGCCGGCATGGTGACGGCCTCCACCCGGGAGGCGGAAGCCGCCATCGCCCCGGACGGCACGCGCATGAGGGCAAGGAGGAGTAGGGCGCAAAGGGAACGTGGCATCGGATTTTCTCCTGGCTTGGCTGATGAGTTTGGCACGACAAAACATTTGCCGGCAGGGCGTTGCGGCGGGCCCCGCCGCTATAATCCGGCGCTTTCCCGTCCGACTCCTGCGATGCAAGCTCAATACCAGCCGGCCGAAGTCGAGCGCGCTGCCCAGGCCGCCTGGAAGGCCTCCGGCGCCCACCGCGCCGTGGAGCAGCCCGGCAAGCGCAAGTATTACTGCCTGTCCATGTTCCCGTATCCCTCCGGGAAACTGCACATGGGGCACGTGCGCAACTACACCATCGGCGATGTGCTCACGCGCTATCACCGCATGCGCGGCCTCAACGTCTTGCAGCCCATGGGCTGGGATGCCTTCGGCCTGCCTGCCGAAAACGCAGCCATGGCCAACGGCGTGCCGCCGGCGAAGTGGACCTACGACAACATCGCCTACATGAAGAAGCAGCTCCAGTCGCTGGGCTTCGCCCTGGACTGGGAGCGCGAGATCGCCACCTGCCGGCCCGAGTACTACAAGTGGAACCAGTGGCTGTTCCTGCGCATGCTCGAGAAGGGCATCGTCTACCAGAAGACCGGCGTGGTGAACTGGGACCCGGTGGACCAGACCGTGCTCGCCAACGAGCAGGTCATCGACGGCCGCGGCTGGCGCACCGGCGCGGTGGTGGAAAAGCGCGAGATTCCCATGTATTACATGGCCATCACGCGCTACGCGCCGCAGCTGCTCGAGGCGCTGGATGCGCTGCCCGGCTGGCCCGAGCGCGTCAAGCTCATGCAGGCCAACTGGATTGGGCGCAGCGAGGGCGTGAACCTGGCGTTCCCCTACACGCTCGACGGCCAGCGGCAGCTGCTGCGCGCCTTCACCACCCGCGCCGACACGCTCATGGGCGTCACCTTCTGCGCCGTGGCCGCCGAGCATCCGCTGGCCAGCCGCGCGGCTCGCGACAACCCTGCGCTGGCGGCCTTCATCGAGGAGTGCAAGCGCGGCAGCGTCATGGAGGCCGACATGGCCACCATGGAAAAAAAGGGCATGGCCACGGGGCTTGCCGTGGAGCACCCCGTCACGGGCGAGGCGGTGCCCGTGTGGGTGGGAAACTACGTGCTCATGTCCTACGGCGAGGGCGCCGTGATGGGCGTTCCGGCCCACGACGAGCGGGACTTCGCCTTCGCCAACAAGTACGGCCTCCCCATTCGCCAGGTGATTGCCGTGGAGGGCGAGTCCTTCTCCACGGACGTATGGCGGGAGTGGTACGCCGACAAGACGCAGGGCCGGTGCGTGAACTCCGGCCGCTATGACGGCCTCGGCTACCAGGCGGCCGTGGGGGCCATTGCCGCCGACCTGGCGGCCAAGGGCCTGGGGGAAAAGCAAACCACTTGGCGGTTGCGCGACTGGGGCATTTCGCGCCAGCGCTACTGGGGCACGCCCATTCCGCTCATCCACTGCGAGGGCTGCGGGGTGGTGCCGGTACCCGACGAGCAATTGCCGGTGGTGCTGCCCGAAGACTGCGTGCCCGATGGCAGCGGCAACCCGCTCAATCGCCGGCGCGACTTTCTCCACGTGGCCTGCCCGAAGTGCGGCAAGCTGGCCCGCCGCGAAACCGACACCATGGACACCTTCGTGGATTCGTCCTGGTACTACCTGCGCTACGCCTGCCCCGACAACCCGGGGGCCATGGTGGACGAGCGGGTGAACTACTGGCTGCCGGTGGACCAGTACATCGGCGGCATCGAGCACGCCATCCTGCACCTGCTCTACTCGCGCTTCTGGACCAAGGTCATGCGCGACCTGGGGCTGGTGAGCATCGACGAGCCCTTCGCAAACCTGCTCACCCAGGGCATGGTGCTCAACGAAATCTTCTTCCGCCGCGAGGGCCCGCGCCGGGTCTACTTCAACCCCGCCGAGGTGGAGGTGGCGGTGGACGACAAGGGCGCTCGCACCGCCCTCACGTTGCGAGCCGACGGGCTGCCGGTGGAGTCCGCCGGCATCGGCACCATGTCCAAGTCCAAGAACAACGGCGTGGACCCGCAGGCGCTCATCGAGCAGTACGGCGCCGACACGGCGCGCTTCTTCATGATGTTCACCAGCCCGCCGGAGCAGACCCTGGAGTGGTCGGACAGCGGCGTGGAGGGCGCCTACCGTTTCCTGCGGCGGGTGTGGAGTTTCGCGCAGGAACACGCCGCCACTGTCCGTGCGGCTGCCGGGGCTTTCGAGCCTCGCGACGCCGTGCTGCGCCGCGAGGTACATGCCCTGCTCGGCCAGGCCAGCTACGACATGGAGCGCAAGCAGTTCAACACCGTGGCCTCGGCCGGCATGAAGCTGCTCAACGCTCTGCAGGAGTCCGCCGCCGAGGCCAGCGCAGCGGCGCTGCGCGAGGGGCTGGGAGTGTTGCTGCGGGTGCTCTACCCGGTCACCCCCCATCTCGCGCACGTGCTCTGGACCGAGCTTGGCTATGGCGCGGACATCACGCTTTCGCCCTGGCCCCAGGTGGACCAGGCGGCGCTGGTGCAGGACAAGATCGAGCTGGTGTTGCAGGTCAACGGCAAGTTGCGCGGCAGCCTGCTGGTGGCGCGCGACGCCGGGCGCGAAGCGATTGAACACGCTGCGCTGGCGCATCCCGGTGTTCTCAGGTTCACCAACGGAGCGGTGCCCAGGAAGGTTGTGGTGGTGCCGGGCCGCCTCGTGAACGTGGTGGTGTGAGGCTTTGGTGCGTCGGCGAGCCTTGCTTGCGCTGACGGCTGCGGCCCTGATGCCGGGCTGCGGCTTCCAGGCGCGCGGCCGCGCCGATCTGCCCTTCGAATCGCTGTACGTGGAGGGCATGGAATACTCGCCCTTTACGGGCCAGCTCAAGCGCGCCGTCGAGCGCGGCAGCTCCACCAAGCTGACGCAGCGCCCGGAGGACGCCCAGGCCATCCTCTCGCTGCTGGGCGAGGTGCAGGAGCGCTTGATCCTGGCGGTGTCCGGCGGTGGCCGGGTTCGCGAGTTTCAGTTGCGCTACCGAGTGATCTTCCGGGTGCACAACGGCAAGGGCACGGAATGGCTGGGTCGGGAGGAAGTGGTGCTGCTGCGCGAGCTGCCCTTCGACGATACCCAGACGCTCGCGCGGGAGGCCGAGGCCCAGTTGCTGTTCCGGGACATGCAAAGAGACGCCGTGCTGCAGTTGCTGCGCCGCGTGCAGGCGCTGCGACCGTCCTCGTCGTTCGATGCCGGCTGAGCCATGACCCAGGCACCCCGTAGCGTGGGTCTGGTGGCGCCCCTGGACATGGCGTTCCACGAGCCCCTGGCGCTCAAGAGCGGCGCCCTGATGCCTGCCTACACGCTTCGCTATGAAACCTATGGCGAGCTCAATGCCACCCGATCCAACGCCATCCTGGTTTGCCACGCCCTCAACGCCTCCCACCACGTGGCTGGCTGGTATGAAGGCGACGAGCGCAACGTGGGTTGGTGGGACAACCTCATCGGCCCCGGCAAGCCTGTGGACACCGAGCAGTTTTTCGTCGTGGGGGTGAACAACCTCGGGGGTTGCCACGGCTCCACCGGCCCGGCGAGCGTCAATCCGGCAACCGGCCGCCCGTGGGGGGCAAGCTTTCCCGTGGTGACGGTGGAGGATTGGGTGGAGGCGCAGGCTCGGCTCGCCACCCGCCTGGGCATCGAGCGCTTTGCCGCGGTGATCGGCGGCAGCCTGGGCGGGATGCAGGCGCTGCAGTGGGCGGTGGCGCATCCCGGCCGCGTGGGCTTGTCCATCGTTGTTGCAGCGGCGCCCAAGCTCTCGGCGCAAAACATTGCCTTCAACGAAGTGGCCCGACAGGCCATCACCACCGACCCCGATTTTCACGGCGGCGACTATTACGCCCACGGCGTGGTTCCCCGCCGTGGTCTTCGCCTGGCGCGCATGCTCGGCCACATCACCTACCTGTCCGACGACGCCATGGCGGAGAAGTTCGGCCGCGAGCTGCGCGAGGGCAAGCTCAAGTTCGGCTTCGACGTGGACTTTCAGATCGAGTCCTACCTGCGCCACCAGGGCGACAAGTTCTCCGGTTACTTCGATGCCAACACCTATCTGCGCATCACCAAGGCGCTTGACTACTTCGACCCGGCGCTGGCCCACGGCGGCAACCTGGCGGCGGCGCTGGCCGGCGCCCGGGCGCGCTTCCTGGTGGTGAGCTTCACCTCCGACTGGCGTTTCTCGCCGGCGCGCTCGCGCGAGATCGTCAAGGCGCTGCTCGACACGCGCCGCGAGGTGACCTACGCCGAGATCGACGCGCCTCACGGCCACGACGCCTTTCTCATGGACGATGCGCGCTACCACGCGCTTATCCGCGCCACCCTGGACCAGGTGCCCGCATGAGCGCCGCCCTGCCGCGCCGCCCCGACTTCGACGCTATCGCCGCCTGGGTGAAGCCTGGCGCGCACGTGCTTGACCTGGGTTGCGGAGACGGCTCGCTGCTGCGTTTCCTGCGCGAGGCGCGGCAGGCCACCGGCTACGGCGTGGACATCGCCGACGACAACGTGCTGGCCTGCGCCCGCAACGGCGTGAACGTGATCCAGAGCGACTTGGAGGCCGGCCTGAATGTCTTCGAGACCGGCAGCTTCGATTACGTGATCCTGTCGCAGACCCTGCAGGCCATGAAGCACACCGAACGCATCGTGAAGGAGATTCTCCGAGTGGGGCGCGAGGGCATAGTGAGCTTTCCCAACTTCGGCTACTGGCGCGTGCGGGCGCAGCTGATGGCCGGACGCATGCCGGTGTCGTCCGAGCTGCCCTACCAGTGGTACGACACGCCCAACATCCATCTCTTCACCATCGCCGACTTCGAGGGTTTCTGCCGCGGCCACGGCGTGCGTATCCTCGACCGAGTGGTGCTCACGGCGGGCCGCTCCGTTTCGGCGGCCCACAACCTTCTCGGCGCCATGGCCGTGTACCGGCTGGACCGCTGCGGCGGTGGCGCTCCCGTCCAGCCCTGAGTCTGGCGCCGGGGTCGGCGCCAGGCCCTCGCTCGCCCAGGCGCTGTTCACGCGCCGCATGGCGATCTGTGTGTTCACCGGCTTCAGTTCCGGCCTGCCGCTTTACGTGCTGCTCAACCTCGTGCCCGCATGGCTGCGCACGGAGGGCATCAGCCTCAAGACCATCGGCGCCATGGCGCTGATCCAGTTTCCCTACACCTGGAAGTTCCTGTGGGCACCGTTGCTCGACCGATACGCGCTGCCGTGGCTGGGGCGACGGCGGGGCTGGATGCTCGTCACCCAGGGCGGGCTGATGGCGGCCATCGCCGCCATGGGTTCCCTCTCCCCGGGGCGCGACCTGCAGCTGGTGGTGTGGGTGGCCACGGCGCTCGCCTTCCTGAGCGCCACCCAGGACATCGTGCTGGATGCCTACCGGCGCGAGATCCTCTCCGAAGCCGAACTCGGGCTGGGAAACTCGGTGCACGTGAACGCCTACCGCGTGGCGGGCCTCGTGCCCGGCTCGCTGTCGCTGATCCTCGCCGACCACCTGCCCTGGCCCGCGGTGTTCGCGGTCACGGCGGTCTTCATGCTGCCCGGCGCGTTCATGGCGCTGGCGGTGTCCGAACCGGCTGCCGCGGCCGTGCGGCCGCGCAGCCTGCGCGAGGCGGTGGTGGAGCCCTTCCGCGAGTTCCTCGGCCGGGCAGGCTGGGGCCATGCGCTGCTGGTGCTGGGTTTTATCTTCCTCTACAAGCTTGGCGACAGCATGGCCACGGCGCTGGCCACGCCCTTCTACCTGGACATGGGCTACAGCAAGTCGGACATCGGCGTGATCGCCAAGAATGCCGGACTGTGGCCGAGCATCGCCGGCGGCCTGCTGGGCGGCCTCTGGATGGTGCGGCTCGGCATCAACCGGGCCCTGTGGATTTTCGGCGTGGTGCAGTACGTGACCATCGCCGGCTTCCTGTGGCTGGCCGTCACGGGGCCCTTCGTGTCCGTGGGCGCGTCCGAGCGGGCGTTGCTGGCCGTGGTGATCGGTGCCGAGGCGGTGGGCGTGGGCGTGGGTACGGCGGCCTTCGTGGCCTACATCGCGCGGGCCACCAGTCCGGCCTACACGGCCACCCAGTTCGCGCTGTTCACCAGCCTTGCCGCCGTGCCGCGCACTTTCCTGAACGCCGCCACCGGGTGGCTCGTGGGCTGGCTGGGGTGGCCGTCGTTCTTCTGGCTGTGCATGCTGCTGGCGATTCCCGGCATGGTGCTGCTGGTGAAGGTGGCGCCATGGGATGCGCAATCGCCTCGCCATGGCGGCGGAGTGACGCTTTAGTCCCGGCCGAGCCGACCCGTCAGCGGCTAGGGGACGTAGTCGTAGTCGATGATGAGTGGCGCGTGGTCGGAGAAGCGCTGGGCCGTGTAGATATCCACCCGTCTTGCCAGTGTCGCGAACGCCGGCGTGGCCAGTTGGTAGTCCAGCCGCCAGCCCACGTTGTTTGCCCACGCCTGACCGCGGTTCGACCACCACGTGTACCGTTGCGGCCGGTCGTCCACCCGCCGGAAGGTGTCCACGTAGCCGAGCACGTCCAGCACTCCGTCGAGCCAGGCGCGCTCCTCGGGCAGGAATCCGGAGTTCTTCTGGTTGGAACGCCAGTTCTCCAGGTCGACGGGCTTGTGGGCGATGTTCCAGTCGCCGCACAGCACCACATGACGGCCCGATTGCGCCAGGGCATGCAGCGTGGGGATGACACGTTCCAGGAACGAGAACTTGATGGCCAGCCGCTCCGGGGAACTGGAGCCCGAGGGCACGTACAGCGACACTACCGAAAGATTACCGAAGTCGGCCTGCAGAAATCGGCCCTCGGCATCGATGTCCTCGATACCGATCCCCTGAACCACCCGATCGGGTTCTCGTCTGAAGTACAGGCCCACTCCGCTGTACCCTTTGCGGTTGGCGCAGTGGAACACGCCGCGGTAGCCCGCTGGCCGGAGCATGGTCGTGGTCAGGTCTTCGGGTTGCGCCTTGAGCTCCTGGATGCATACCACGTGGGCGTCCTGGTCGGGCAGCCATTGGAAGAAACCCTTGGCTGCTGCCGAGCGGATGCCGTTTAGATTCGCATTGATGAGACGGAACATGGAACAAGACCAAAAAGAAACCTCCCGGGCCGACGGGTTCCGCCGCGAGTTCGTGCGTTTCGCGCTCGACAACCGGGTGCTGCTGTTCGGGGCGTTCACCACCAAGGCCGGCCGGCTGTCGCCCTATTTCTTCAACGCGGGCCTGTTCGACGACGGCGCCAGCCTCGGGCGGCTGGGCGGATTCTATGCGCAGGCGCTGCTGGCTGAAGGCGCAAGTTTCGACATGCTCTTCGGACCTGCCTACAAGGGGATCCCGCTGGTGGCCGCCACCGCCATCGCCCTTGCCGGATTTGGGCGCAATGTGCCCTTCGCCTTCAACCGCAAGGAAGCCAAAGACCACGGCGAAGGCGGGGTCGTGGTGGGCGCCGCACTGGACGGGAGGGTGATGATCGTGGACGATGTCATCTCTGCCGGAACCTCGGTGCGGGAGTCCGTGGAAATCATTCGTGCGGCTGGCGCAACGCCCGCGGGTGTGGTGATTGCGCTTGATCGCCAGGAACGGGGCCAGGAAAGCCTCTCCGCAGCCCAGGAGGTCCGGGCGCGCTATGGAATTCCGGTGCACGCCATCTGCCGGCTCGAGGATGTGATCGACACTTTGTCGGAACTGCCCGAATTGGCGCCGCGCCTCCGAGATGTGCTGGAGTACCGGCGAAGTTATGGGGTTCATGAATGATCGGGTTCTCCGGGATCCGTCTTAGGGGATTGCTGCCGATCGGCATCCTCGTCGCGGGCATGCCTGCCGCGGCAGTTGCAGCCAAGTTCTACAAGTGGGTGGATGAACACGGCCAGGTTCATTACTCCGAAGTCATCCCTCCCCAGTACCGCGACCGGGCCAACGTGGAGATCGACAGGCGTGGGCGGGTGCTGCGCAGGAACGAAGCGTTTGAGGAGAAGAAACGCCAAATCGACGAGGAGGCAAGCCGCAAGCAGGTGGAGGAAAAGCGCAACACCGAACAAGGGCGCCGCGACAAGGCGCTGCTGGACACGTACACCAATGAAGCCGAGATTGACCTGGCGCGCGATCGAACCATTGCCTTTCCGCAGCAGGTTGCGGAAAGTTACGAGCCACGCATCAGGACGGTGAAGCAGCGTGTTCAGGCATTGCGTGCAGAAAAAGAAGGCCTGGTGAAGGCAGGCAAACCTGTGCCCGTGGCGCTTGTTTCGGAAATGGCTGCAGTGGAGAAGGAGTTGGGGGCTCTGCTGGCCGAGCAACAGGCCAGACAGGCCGAGATTGAGCAGATCCGCGAAAGATATTCCGCCCAGAAGGCGCGATATCGCGAGCTGACCGGCTCTCCTGCCGCGCCCGCCGCCTCGCCAAGTCCATAGACAGGCTTCCGGGTAAGCGCCATGGTGATGACACCGCCGTGGCGCCTATCTCAGTCTGCCAGCTTGCGCTTCAGGATCTCGTTTACCTGGGCCGGATTTGCCTTGCCACGGGTTGCCTTCATGGCCTGGCCCACCAGCGCATTGAAGGCCTTGTCCTTGCCGGCACGGAACTCCTCTACCGACTTCCCATTGGCTGCCAGCACCGCATCGATGATGCGCTCGAGTTCGCCACTGTCCGAGATCTGTTGCAGGCCCCGGGCGGCGATGATGTGATCGGCCTCGCCTTCACCGGCCCACATGGCTTCGAATACCTCCTTGGCCATCTTGCCCGACAGCGTGCCATCCTTGACCCGGCGCAGCAGTCCCGCCAGGGCGGGTGCCGGCACGGGTGCTGCCTCGATGCCGATGTCGGCGCGATTCAGTCGCGCGGAGACTTCACCCATGAGCCAGTTGGCCGCAAGTTTCGCCTCACCGGGCAACTCCGCCACCAGCGCCGTGAAATAGTCGGCCAGCTCGCGGCTCGCCGTCAGCGCGGCGGCGTCCTGGTCGGGAAGGCCGTGCTCCGTTTTGAAGCGCTCGCGCATGGCCTCCGGCAGCTCAGGCAGCGCGGCACGGACGGTCTCGATCCAATCGTCGGCAATTTCCAGCGGCAGCAGGTCGGGATCGGGGAAGTAGCGATAGTCCTGGGCGTCTTCTTTCGAGCGCATGGCGCGCGTCTGGTCGCGCTCGGGGTCGTACAGGCGAGTCTCCTGAATCACCGCGCCGCCGTCCTCGATCAGCTCGATCTGACGCGCCGCCTCGAAGCAAATGGCCTGTTCCAGGAAACGGAACGAGTTCAGGTTCTTGATTTCGCAGCGCGTGCCCAGGGTGGTGCTGCCCAGCGGCCGCACCGAGACGTTGGCGTCGCAGCGAAACGAGCCCTCCTGCATGTTGCCGTCGCAGATCCCGATCCAGCGCACCAAGGCGTGCAGCGTACGGGCGTAGGCCACGGCTTCGGCGGCTGAGCGCAGGTCGGGCTCAGAGACGATTTCCAGCAGCGGCGTGCCGGCGCGATTGAGGTCGATGCCCGACATGCCGGCGAAGTCCTCATGCAAGGACTTGCCCGCGTCCTCTTCCAGGTGGGCGCGGGTGAGGCGCACGAGTTTCTCCCCGGCATCGGTGCGGATGCTGAGCCCGCCGCCCTGCACCACCGGAATTTCGTACTGGCTTATCTGGTAGCCCTTGGGCAGGTCGGGGTAGAAGTAATTCTTGCGCGCGAAGATGGAGCGGCGATTGATCGTTGCCCCCACCGCCAGGCCGAAGCGGATGGCGCGCTCCACCGCACCGCGGTTCAGCACCGGCAGCACGCCGGGCAGCGCCAGATCCACCACGCTTGCCTGGGTATTGGGGGAAGCGCCGAAGGCCGTGGCGGCGCCAGAGAAGATTTTCGAGACCGTGGACAGCTGCGCGTGGGTCTCCAGGCCGATCACCAACTCCCATTGCATGGCGCGGCCCCCGTCAGAAGCCCGCCGGCACACGGGTGTGCCAGTCGGTGGCGAGTTGGTACTGGTGGGCAGCACCCAGCATGCGCGCCTCGTGGAAGTGGTTGGCCATGAGTTGCAGCCCCACGGGCCGGCCCTTGGCGCCGAATCCGCAGGGGATGCTCATGCTGGGGATGCCTGCCAGGCTGCCGGGAATGGTGTACAGGTCAGACAGGTACATGGCCGTGGGATCGGCCGCCTTGTCGCCGAAATCGAAGGCCACGCTGGTGGTGACCGGGCCGGCGATCAGGTCGCAGTGCTCGAAGGCACGGGCAAAGTCCTCGGCGATCAACCGGCGCACGCGCTGGGCTTTCAGGTAGTAGGCATCGTAGTAGCCGTGGGACAGTACGTAGGTGCCCACCAGGATGCGCCGCTTGGGCTCGGCGCCGAGGCCCTCGGTGCGGGATTTCTTCACCATGTCCGCGAGGTCAGCGTAGCGGGCAGCGCGGTGACCGTAGCGAACCCCGTCGAAGCGCGACAGGTTGCTGGAGCACTCCGCCGGCGCCACCACGTAGTAGACAGGGATGCCCAGCTCGGCATTGGGCAAGGACAGCTCCACCAGGGTGGCCCCCAGGGCCACGAACTGCGCCAGGGCGGCGCGCACCGCCGCCTCTACGTCCGGCTGCAAACCGGTGCCGAAGAACTCCTTCGGCACACCAACACGCAAGCCCTTGACGGGGGTATGCAGCTCACGGGTGTAGTCCTCGGGCGGCCGTTGCACGCTGGTGGAATCGCGCGGGTCGAAGCCGGTCATGGCGCCCAGCACCAGGGCCGCGTCTTCGGCGCTGAGGGTGATGAGACCGGCGGTGTCCAGGCTAGAGGCGAAGGCGATCATCCCCCATCGCGAGGGCCGGCCATAGGTGGGTTTCACCCCGGTCACGCCCGTGAAGGCGGCGGGCTCGCGAATCGAGCCGCCGGTGTCGGTGGCCGTGGCCACTGGCGCGATGCGGGCGGCCACGGCCGCCGAGGACCCCCCCGAGCTGCCGCCGGGCACAGCCTGCCGGTCCCAGGGGTTGAGAACATTGCCGTAGGCGCTGTTCTCGTTGGAGGAGCCCATGGCGAACTCGTCGCAGTTGAGCTTGCCCAGCGTCACCATGCCGGCGGCGGCGAGCCGCTCCACCACCGTGGCGTCGAAGGGGCTCATGTAGCCCGCCAGCATCCGCGAGCCCGCGGTGGAGGCGAAGTCCCGGGTGACGAATATGTCCTTGTGGGCGATGGGCAGACCGGTGAGCGGGCCCGCCTCGCCGGCGGCGATGCGGGCGTCAGCGGCCCGCGCCTGCGCCAGGGTCACCTCGGGGCGCACATCGAGGAAGGCGTTGAGATCGCCATGGGCCGCCATGCGATCAAGGTAGAGTCGGGCAAGCGCCTCGGCTGAAACCTCCCGGCGCGCCAGCAACCTGGAGAGTTGCCCGAGGCTGGCGTGGTGCAGGGCGCTCACGGGTGGCTCCTTGGGCCGCGTTTCCTGCCCACGCTGGCGGTACGGTGCGTCAGACTCATTCGATGACCCGCGGCACCAGGAACAGCCCCTCCTGGGAGGCCGGCGCGTTGCGCAGCGCCGCCTCGCGCACATCGGGCTCGGTGACCGCGTCCTCGCGCACCCTCTGGGCGCCGCCCAGAGGGTGCGCCATGGGCTCGATGCCCGCCGTGTCCAATGCCTGCATGCGCTCGATCAGGGCGAAGATGTCGTTCAGCTGCGCCAGCGTGCGTGAGGCCTCCTGGGCGGTGATCTCGATGCGGGCGAGATGGGCAATGCGGGCCACGTCGGCCTGGGTGAGGGCCATGAAAATTCCGGGGGAAATTGGCCTGGAGAAACCCTCCAGGCTTGGTCCGAACAAGCGCCGTAAGTTACCATAGGGTGCCTTCGGGGCGCACCGACCCGCACGCCTGTGCCTGCGGTCCGCCCTCCCCCCAAAGCGCCGCTCACCTCCTGTCACGGGGCCTTTTCGATGTTCGGATTCCTCTCCGGCTATTTTTCCAACGATCTCGCCATCGACCTCGGCACCGCCAATACCCTGATCTACGTGCGTGGTCAGGGCATCGTGCTCAACGAGCCCTCGGTGGTGGCGATACGCCAGGATGGCCCGAATGGCAAGAAAGTCATCGAGCAGGTGGGACTGGCGGCCAAACAGATGCTTGGCCGCACCCCCGGCAACATCTCGGCCATCCGGCCTATGAAGGACGGCGTGATCGCCGACTTCACCGTCACCGAGCAGATGCTCAAGCAGTTCATCAAAAAAGTGCACGATGCGCGACTGTTCAGCCCGCAGCCGCGCATCGTCATCTGCGTGCCCTGTGGCTCCACCCAGGTGGAGCGTCGCGCCATCCGCGAGTCGGCCTTCGGTGCCGGTGCCCGCAAGGTGGAACTCATCGAAGAGCCCATGGCGGCGGCCATCGGCGCGGGCCTGCCCGTGTCCGAGGCCACCGGCTCCATGGTGGTGGACATCGGCGGTGGCACCACCGAGGTGGGGGTCATCTCCCTCGGCGGCATCGTCTACTCGGCCTCGGTGCGGGTGGGCGGCGACAAGTTCGACGAAGCCATCATCAACTACATCCGCCGCAACTACGGCATGCTGATCGGCGAGACCACCGCCGAGGACATCAAGAAGGACATCGGCTCGGCCTTCCCCGGGTCGGAGGTGCGCGAGAAGGAGGTCAAGGGCCGCAATCTCGCCGAGGGAATCCCGCGCAGCTTCACCGTGTCCTCAAACGAAATCCTCGAAGCGCTCACCGACCCCCTCAACAGCATTGTCTCGGCGGTCAAGTCGGCCCTTGAACAAACCCCGCCGGAACTGGGCGCCGACATCGCCGAGAAGGGCATGGTGCTCACGGGCGGCGGGGCGCTGCTGCGGGATATCGACCGGCTGCTCATGGAGGAGACCGGCCTGCCGGTGATCGTAGCCGATGATCCGCTCACCTGTGTGGTGCGCGGCTCGGGCAAGGCGCTCGAGAACATGGACAAGTGGACGAGCATCTTCACCAATGACTGACCGGGCGCGCCCGCCGCGGCGCGCCGCGCAGCGCGCCGCCCGCGCCGCCCCGCCACCGGGGCCGCACCTTGGCGGCGATGGCCCATGGTGAATTCCCGCCGCCGCCTCTGATGCAGGCCACCGCCCCACGAATCTTCAAACGCGGCGCCAGCCTGCACGCGCGCCTTGCGCTGATCTCGCTGCTGTCAGTGGTGGTGCTGGTGGCAGACGCGCGTTTTCGCATGCTCGAGCAGGTTCGTTCCTTGCTTTCGGTGGTGGTGCACCCCTTCAAAGAAGCCGCCAGCCTGCCCGGGGCGCTACTGGGGCAATTGCGTGACTTCTCCGCCCTGCAGTCGAGCCTGCGACGCGACAACGAGCGGTTGCGCGGCGAAGCCCTGGTCAATGCGGAGCGCCTGCAGCGGCTCGACGCCCTCGAGACGGAAATGGCGCATCTGAAGCGCCTAATCGATGCCCGTCCGGCGCCCAATCGCACCACCATCATCGCGGAGCTGGTCTACGAGAGCCGTGACATGTTCAGCCGCAAGGTGGTGATCGACAAAGGCTCTGCGCGCGGGTTGGGCAGCGGACAGGTGGTGATCGACCACGAGGGCGTTTTGGGCCAGATAACCCGGGTGTTCCCCTTGTCGGCCGAGGTGTCCCTCATCACCGACAAGAACCAGTCCGTGCCCGTGAGCAACGTGCGCACCGGCCAGCGTTCCGTCACCTTCGGCACCGGCCGCGACGGCGTGGTGGAGTTGCGCTTCATTCCCGTGAATGCCGACATCCAGGTGGGCGACCTGCTGGTCACCTCCGGCATCGACGGGGTGTATCCGGCGGGGTTGCCCGTAGCCAAGGTGAGCGGGATCGAGCGCGACGCCGCATCCACCTTCGCGCGCATCTCCTGCGCGCCGGTGGCCGGCGTTTCCAGCCACACGCGCGTGGCAGTGCTGTCGGCAGTACAGGCGGCCGCGCCCAACTCGCTCGAGGAGGCCGCCAAGCCCTCCGAGCCCAGGTCGCGAGCCAGGCGGCGATGAACCGCACCTCGCTGGGCGACAATATCCAGGGCCGGGAGGTGCTGCTGCCCGTGCGCATGGGCTACGTGGCTCTCACCCTGCTGATCGCGCTGTTGCTCGAACTGGCGCCCGTGCCGAGGTGGATTGCGTGGGCGTGGCCCGATTTCGTCGCCCTGTTGCTGGTGTACTGGGGCGTACACCAGCCCCATCGCATGGGCCTCCTGACGGCCTGGGGTGTGGGTCTGCTCATGGATGTGGCCGACGGCACGATGTTGGGCCAGCACGCGTTCGCCTACGGGGTGCTCATGTACGGCGCCATCTTCCTGCACCGTCGCATCCGCATGTTCCCGCCGCGCTTTCAGGCCGCGCACGTGGCGCTGCTGCTGATTGCCGAGCGCAGCCTGCAGTTGCTGGTTCGGCTGATTGCCGGGGAGGAGTTTCCGGGCTTCGCCTTTTTCGGCGCCAGCCTTTGCGCCGCGGCTCTCTGGCTGCCACTGGCCATGCTGGTGAAGATGCCGCTGCGCGCCCGCGCTTCCGAAGACGACTGATTCGCCATGTCGCCCCTCGCCCTGCCCCGACTTCTGGCGCGCTTCGGTTTCCGCCGCGGACGCGCGGGTTTCCGGCCCAGGGTGCGAGGGGTGGAGATCCGTGATCTGGTACGGGCGCTGCGCCAGTTCCAGGTGCGCCTCGTGATTTGTGCGGGTCTGGTGCTGTTCGCCTTCCTGCTGTTGCTGATGCGCTTCTTCTACCTGCAGGTGGTGCGCCACCAGGACTACCTGGCCCAGGCCGAGGACAACCGCATCTCCGTGCTGCCGGTTGCGCCCAATCGCGGCCTGATCCTCGACCGAAACGGCACGGTGCTGGCGCACAACTATTCGGCCTTTACCCTGGAAATCACGCCCAAGGAGACACCCGACCTGGAAGCGCTCGTGGACGCTCTGGCCGAAGTGATCGACATCCAGCCCAAGGACCGCGCGCGTTTCCGCAAATTGCTCGACGAGCGCCACGATCTCGACTCCGTGCCTATCCGCACGCGGCTCAGTGATGAAGAGGTGGCGCGGTTTTCCGCCAATCGCTACCGCTTCCCGGGTGCCGCCATTGATGCCCGCCTGTTCCGGCACTACCCCAACGGCGAACTGGCCTCCCACGTGATCGGCCACATCGGCCGCCTGGGGGAACGCGACAAGGCGCGTCTCGAAAAGGAGGGGGTGGCGCAGAACTACTCCAGCGCGGATTACTTGGGCAAGGCCGGGCTGGAGGCGTTCTATGAGCGCGATCTGCATGGGGTCACCGGGTACGAGCACGTGGAAACCGATGCCGGCGGGCGCGCCGTGCGCACCCTGCGCCGTCAATTGCCAGTATCGGGCAACAATCTCCAACTTGCCCTGGACCTCAAGATTCAGGAAGTGGCCGAGCGCGCCTTCGGCACGCGCCGCGGTGCCCTGGTGGCCATCGAACCCGCGACGGGCGGGGTGCTGGCGCTGGTATCGCGGCCGGGTTTCGATCCAAACCTGTTCGTGGAAGGCATCGACCTTTCCAGCTGGGACGCACTCAACAACGATACGGCCAAGCCGCTCAACAACCGCGCCCTGTCGGGGGTCTATCCGCCCGGCTCCACCTTCAAGCCCTTCATGGCCCTGGCCGGGCTTGAGTTGGGCAAGCGCTCGCCCCGGTACACCATTGCCGACCCTGGTTACTTCGTTCTGCCGGGTTCTGCGCACCGCTTCCGCGACTGGAAGCAGGGCGGCCACGGCATGGTGGACCTGCACCGCTCCATCGTCATCTCCTGCGATACGTACTACTACGGGTTGGCCATGGATCTGGGCATCGACAACCTGCACCGTTTCATCGGCCAGTTCGGCTTCGGCAAGACCACCGGCATCGACATCGCCGGCGAGTCTGGCGGGTTGCTGCCCTCCCAGGCGTGGAAACAGAAGCGCTTCGGCCAGAAGTGGTTCCTGGGCGACACCATTTCCGTGGGCATCGGCCAGGGCTACAACCTGGCCACGCCGGTGCAGCTTGCCTTTGCCACGGCCATCCTGGCCAACAGCGGCGTGGTGTACCGACCGCACCTGGTGCGATCCGTGGAGAGCAGCCAGTCGGGCGAGCGGCGCTGGATCGAAGCCCAGCCCTTCGGGACGTTTCCGATCCGCCCTGAAAACCTCGTTCGGGTACGCGACGCCATGGTGGATGTGAACAAGCCCGGCGGCACCGCCGCCCAGGCCTTCGCTGGTGCGAGCTATGCCGTGGCCGGCAAGACCGGGACGGCGCAGGTGATCGGCATGAAGCAAAACGAGAAGTACGACGAGTCGCGCGTGGCCGAGCAGTATCGCGACCACGCCCTCTACATTGCCTATGCGCCGGCGGACAACCCGAAGATTGCCCTCGCCATCCTGGTGGAGAACGGTGGTCACGGCGGGTCGGCCGCGGCACCCATCGCCCGCGCGGTGTTCGACTACGTGGTGCTGGGCAAGGAGAGCAAGCCGCCCAAGCCTGGCGACCCCGCTACCCCCGAGGAAGCCGCCGGTGATTGAACGACTGCTGGCCTGGCTGGGCCGTCATTTCGATCCCTTCCTGCTGGCGGGGGTGGCGGGCTTGCTGGCCGTGGGTCTGGTGGTGCTGTACAGCGCCTCCGGGGAGAGCTTGTCGCGGCTGGGCGCCCAGGTCATGAACATTGTCGTGGCGCTGGCCGTGATGTGGGCGGCTGCCAACATCGCACCCCAGCAACTGCTGCGAATGGCGGTGCCGGTGTATGTGGCAGGCCTGGTGTTGCTGGTGGCAGTGGCGCTGTTCGGCGACATCAGCAACGGCGCGCGGCGCTGGCTCAACATCGGCGTCACGCGCATCCAGCCCTCGGAGATCATGAAGATCGGCGTGCCGCTGATGCTGGCCTGGTACTTCGACCGCTATGAGGCGATCCTCAACTTCCGCAATTTTGCCGTGGGCGCGCTGGTGCTTGCCGTGCCCGTGCTGCTGATTGCCGCCCAGCCCGACCTGGGTACCGCCTTGCTGGTGGCGGCGGCAGGGTTCTTCGTGCTGTTCCTGGCCGGACTTTCGTGGAAGATCATCGTCGGCATGGCAGTGGTGGGAGGTGCTGCGCTGCCCGGATTGTGGGCAGTCATGCACGACTACCAGCGCCGCCGCGTGCTCACGCTGCTCGACCCCATGCAGGACCCCACGGGCGCGGGTTACCACACCATCCAGGCCAGCATTGCCATCGGCTCGGGCGGTGTGTTCGGCAAGGGCTGGCTGAATGGCACCCAGGCACGGCTTGATTTCGTGCCCGAACGCACCACCGATTTCATCTTCGCCGTGTTCTCCGAGGAGTTCGGGCTGTTCGGCAACCTGCTGTTGCTGGCACTGCTGCTGGTGGTGATCGGCCGAGGCCTCTACATTGCCGCCAATGCCTCCACCCTGTTCGCCCGCCTCATGGCCGGCGCCATCACCCTGACTTTCTTCACCTATGCCTTCGTCAACATGGGTATGGTGAGCGGTATCCTGCCGGTTGTGGGGGTGCCTCTGCCGCTCATCAGTTATGGCGGCACCTCCGCGGTGACCATCCTCTTTGGTCTGGGCATTCTCATGAGCATCCATACGCACAAGCGACTGGTGCAAACGTGAGCCGCCGCGAGTCCAACGGTCCACCGTTGCCGGCGGTGGGGGCGGGCGTCGGGCCGGGCGGCGTCTTGGCCGCCACGATGACGGCCGTGCTGACGGTTGCTTGCGCGGGGCAACCCATCCGCACCGCGCCGCCGGCGGTGCCCGTGTCCCAGGCGCCGGCAGCTCCTGTGCAGCCCCGGCCCTCGCCCCCTGCCGAAGCCGCGGCGGCGCCATCCGCGCCATCGCCTGTGGACGGTACTCGCCGGCCCGGCGGCTATTACCTGGACGATGGCCCCGGGGCTTCCCCGCCCGACAACCTGGCTGCCGTACCCGACCCCATCCCGCGTCGCGAGCCCCTCAATCCCCGCACCCAGCGGCCCTACACCGCCATGGGGCGCACCTACACCCCCATCACCCAGCTCGCACCGTACTCCGCACGCGGCACCGCGAGCTGGTACGGCCAGCGCTATCACGGCCGCGCCACCTCCAGCGGCGAGCCCTACGACATGTACGCCATGACCGCCGCCCACCCCACGCTGCCGATCCCCAGCTACGCCCGCGTCACCTCGGTGCGCAATGGCCGCTCGGTAGTGGTGCGCGTGAACGACCGCGGACCTTTCCACGGTGGCCGGCTCATCGACCTGTCCTATGTGGCGGCCTGGAAGCTGGATCTGGTGGCTCACGGCAGCGGACCGGTGGAGGTGACCAGCATCATCCCCGGGGCGGGCGATGCGCCGCCGCTGGCCGGCGCGGCTGGCAAGCCGCCTTCGCCATTGCCCCCGGCGGTGCCGTTGGCCAGTGGCGACCGCGGTCTGTACGTGCAGCTGGGCGCCTTCAACGCCCTGGACAGCGCGCAAGACTTCGCCGGCAAGATGGTGGTGGAACTCGAGGGACTCGCAGCGAATCTTTCGGTGCTTGCGCGTGACCGCGTGTTTCGCGTGCAGGCCGGCCCATACCGCGACCGGGCGGCTGCCGAGGCTGCCGTGGCGGCCATCGAAAAGCGCATGGGCTTTCGCCCCTTCGTCTCCAGTCGATGAACTTTCTCCATCAACGTCTCTCGGGGGCCTAGCCCGCACATGTCCACTCTTATTTGCGGTTCCATTGCCTACGACACCATCATGGTGTTCCAGGACCGGTTCAGGAACCACATCCTGCCCGACCAGATCCACATCCTGAACGTGTCCTTCCTGGTGCCCGACATGCGCCGCGAGTTCGGCGGCTGCGCGGGCAACATCGCCTACTCCCTCAGGATGCTCGGTGGCGAGCCGCTGGTGATGGCCGCCGTGGGCGAGGATTTCGACCTGTACGCCTCGCGCCTCGACGCCCTGGGCATTGCCCGTACCCATGTGCGCGAAGTCCCCGGCAGCTACACCGCCCAGGCCTTCATCACCACCGACCTGGACGACAACCAGATCACCGCCTTCCATCCTGGCGCCATGATGCAATCGCACTTAAATCACGTGGGCGATGCGCCAGGTGTGAAGCTGGGCATCGTCGCGCCGGACGGACGCGAGGGCATGATCCAGCACGCTCGCGAATTCGCCGAAGGCGGCGTGCCTTTCATCTTCGATCCTGGCCAGGGCCTGCCCATGTTCGACGGTGATGACCTGCTGCGCTTCATCCACCAGGCTGCCTATGTGACGCTGAACGATTACGAGGCGCGGCTGGTGGAAGAGCGCACTGGCGAGAAGGTGGAGCAGCTGGCGCGCAAGGTGAAGGCGCTGGTGGTCACCCGCGGTGCCGAGGGCTCGCTGGTGTTCGAGGGTGGTCTCTGTCACGAAATCCCTGCTGTGAAGCCCGAGGCGGTGGTGGACCCCACGGGCTGCGGCGATGCCTACCGCGCCGGACTGCTCTACGGCATCGTCAACGGGCTGGATTGGGCCGTCACCGGGCGCATCGCCTCCATCATCGGCGCGCTCAAGATCGCCCGCCGCGGCGCCCAGAACCACCGCTTCACCCGCACCGATCTGGAGGCGAAGTATCGCGAGAGTTTCGGTGGCGCGCCCTGGTAGCGCCTGCCCCTGGCTGTTTAACCAATCCTTAACCGATCGGCAACGGTGCTGTCACGGCTCCGGGATAGCGTGCGCGGCGTCCTCAAGACTCCGCGGAGATTGTCATGCTGCGTCCCGAAGCGCGAGGCGATCGGGCAGCCCGTTCGCCGCTCACTCTCGCCATGGCCCGCACAGAGCAGGAGGTGCGCGAAGCGCAAAAGCTGCGCTGGCGCGTATTCGCCGACGAACTGGGTGCTCGCCTTCCCTCCGGCGAGCCCGGGGTGGATCGCGACGGTTTCGATCCCTATTGCGAGCACCTGCTGGTGCGCGACGGCGATTCCGGGGAGGTGGTGGGCACCTATCGCATCCTCACCGGGCCCACGTCGGCAACGCTGGGCGGGTTCTATTCCGAGTCGGAGTTCGACCTCTCGCGATTGCAGCACTTGCGCGGGCGCGCCGTGGAGGTGGGCCGATCCTGCGTGCACCCCGGCTATCGCAGCGGCGGCACCATCGCGCTGCTGTGGGCTGGCCTTGCGCAGTACATGCAGGCTCACGGCTACGAATACTTGCTGGGCTGCGCGTCCATGGGCATGGCCGACGGTGGACACGGCGCAGCCAGCATCTACAATGCGCTGCAAGGCTCGAGCATGAGCCCCGCCGAGTATCGCGTCTTCCCGCGCTGTCCGTTGCCCTTGCAGCGGCTCGATCGTCACCTTCAGGTCGCCGTGCCGCCGCTCATCAAGGGCTACGTGCGCTGCGGTGCCTGGGTGTGCGGCGAACCCGCTTGGGATCCCGATTTCAACACGGCCGACTTGCTCATGCTCCTGCCTCTGTCCCGGCTCGACAGCCGGTATGCACGGCACTTCGTGAAGCATGTGAAGGTTGACTGAGCGACTTCGACAAAGCTGGCGGATCACACAACTCGCCGCGCACATTGCCATCGGGCTTGGGCTGAGCGGATTGGTGTTTCCCTTCATCGGCGCCCGTGGGCGCCGATGGTGTTTCCGGTGGTGGTCACGGCGCATGCTGCGCATCGTGCGGCTCACGGTGCGCGTGCACGGCGCGCCCCACGCCCTGCCGCCGCGCGCCCCCCACATGCTTTTGGCCAATCACGTCTCATGGCTGGACGTGTTCGTGCTGCGCGCCCACGTGGAATGCCGTTTTGTGGCCAAGTCGGAGATCCGTCGCTGGCCGCTGGTGGGCTGGATGGTGTCGCGCCAGGGCACCGTGTTCGTGCAGCGCGCCCGCAAGCGCGATACGGCGCGCGTCAACGAATCCGTCGAGGTCGCGCTGGCCAGCGGCGAGGCCGTGGTGGTGTTCCCCGAGGGCACCACCACCGACGGCACCGAGGTGAAGCCCTTCCACGCCTCGTTGCTGCAACCGCTGGTGCATGCCCACGGCTGGGCTGTGCCGGTGGGGCTGCGTTACGTGTGTGAAGACGGCAGCCGCGACCCGGCGCCGGCCTACGTGGCCGAGCGCTCCCTGTGGGATACCACCTTGCTCATCACCGCCCGCCCGGCGCTGGAGGCGGAACTGTTCTTCGGCGAGCCGGTGCACGCAGTTGGCCGGCACCGCCGCGACCTGGCGGAAGTCACGGCCGCCAGCGTGGCCAGTTGCCTGGGGCTGCCGTCGCCCGCCCGTCGCCAGCCCTCGTGAGGGGCCGGTCCACCGCTGGCGGTGCGCCTACCCGCCGCCTTCCAGGCACTGCACGCGCCACACCTGCCGGTCTTCCAGCCGCACCGCCGTAAGCTCGCGCCCCCAAAGGCAGCCGGTGTCGATGGCCAGCAATCCCGGCTGGTCGCGCCAGCCCAGGGCTGACCAATGCCCAAACACGATTTCGTGGCTGGCGGAGCGGCGCCCGGGCGCCTCGAACCAGGGCATGTAGCCCGGCGGTATCCGGGCTGGCTCGCCCTTGTGAGAGAACTCCATGGTGCCCTCGGCGGTGCAGATGCGCAGCCGTGTCATGGCGTTGACGATCACCCGCAGCCGGTCCCAACCCTCCAGCTCGTCGCTCCAGTGGTCGGGATGGTTGCCGTACATGCGCTGGATCCATTTGCGAAAGCGCGGCCCGCACAACATCTCGCGCACCTCGTCGGCCAGCAGCAGCGCCTGGGGCACCGTCCACTGGGGCAACAAGCCCGCATGCACCAGTGCAAAGCGGCCTTCCACATGCATCAGCGGCAGGCCGCGCAGCCAGTCCAGCAGCTCGCTGGCGTCGGGAGCCTCGAGAATTTCTTCGAGGGTGTCGCCCCGATGGAGCCTGGCTGCACCCTCCGACACGGCCAGCAGGTGCAGATCGTGATTGCCCAGCACCGTGATGGCCGCATCGCCCAGGCTGCGCACGAAGCGCAATGTTTCGAGCGACTGCGGTCCGCGATTCACCAAGTCGCCGGTGAACCACAACCGGTCGTGGGTGGAGTCGAAGGGCAATACCCTCAGCAACCGCTGCAGCGGCGCCAGGCAGCCTTGCAGGTCACCGATGGCGTAGGTGGCCAACGGCGCGCCCTGGCGAGTAAAGCAGTCCGACGCGCGCGGCGCCCTTCACCAGGGCTGCGGAGCCGGCTGGCGGAGCAGGGCGCAAACCTACTTTGACGCTCCCACCATGTGATCCACTGCCGCCTTCACTTCCGCGTCGGCGAGGGCGGCGTTGCCGCCCTTGGCAGGCATGCCGCGGATGCCCTTGATGGCGTGCTGGTAGAGCGTGTCCTTGCCCTGGCTGATGCGTGCGCTCCAGGAGCCCTTGTCGCCGACCTTCGGCGCGTTCATGACGCCCGCCGCGTGGCATGCGGCGCAGTTTTTCTCGTAAATGCCCTTGCCGTCCACAGGCCCGGCTGCCGCCTTCACGGCGGGCGTTGCAGCAGGCGGGGGCGCCTCGCCCAGCACAACCTCGCCAACGGGCTTGAGGCGCGCCGCCACCATCTCCTCGGTATTCCTGGCTGCGTCGGTGTGCAGGCCGCCGGTCACGTATTGCGACAGCAACACGATGATGGCAATCGGCACCGCGAAGGCGAGAAACACCACGACCGCCAGTTGCTCGGGCGTCTTGATGAAGGATTCGTGGGTTTCCACTTGCAGGTCTTGGGCCATGGGGTCCTCGGATGCCAACTCTTTGAAAAACGCGGAGTATAGGTGAGCACCGTCGCCTGGCGAAAGGCGCGCTGATGCCCGTGTGGCGGTGTCGCCCTCCGGGCTATACTTGCAGCCTGCCGCGCGCCCGTAGCTCAGTTGGATAGAGTACAGCCCTCCGAAGGCTGGGGTCGCACGTTCGAATCGTGTCGGGCGCGCCACCCCCCATTGTTGTTGATGCCGAACAGGCGAGTCCTCGCCCCGGTGGCCAGAGCTGTTGCCCCTGCGCCCTGCATCACCTCTGATTCCCTTTCCATCGCGCCACCCCGCTTGGCGCGTTGTGCGCCCTCGGCCATTGGACTTCCGCATGAAAGGCCCACGGGGTGGAGGTGCGAATCCCGGCGTGCTTCGGCGAGTACCAGGGGCAGCCTTAGCCACCCCCGTGGCTTGGCAGCACCGGCAGGTAGACTTCCCGACCGATACCGGGAATAATTCCCGGTATCGGTCGGGAGTTGCTCCCGCCGCACCGCAAGACGGCAGGCATTCGGCGACGCGCCCCGCGCTAGCCGCGCGCGGAATCTCGCGCAACACAGCCTGGGAACCAGGGAGAGGCACGAGGCAGGCAGTGGTTCAGGCCTCGTCGTCCGAGCATCGCGAGGCAAGCGCCCTTCGGAACAATGCTGCCGCGCCCCTTCGCAACCAGTCAGGAGTCGAAACGCATGAAAAAACCCCACATGGCAGCTGCCGCAGCCGTTGTCTTCGCTTCCACCCTCGCATTCGCTGCCGGCGACACCCATACCGGCAAGATGGAAGCCTGCATGAAGGCAGCGCTGGCCAAGCATCCCGGCACCGTGCTCTCCATGGAAGCCGAAGTGGAAAACGGCAAGGCCGTCTACGAGTTCGACATCAAGGGCAAGGACGGCAAGGAATGGGAAGTGGAGTGCGACGCCGCCACCGCCAAGATCATCGAGGAAGAAATGGAGGTGTCCGCCGCCACCGATCCGGCCTTCAAGGCCAAGATCTCCATGGAAGAGGCCATGAAGATCGCCCTGGCCAAATTCCCCGGTGAGGTGGTGGAGTCCGAGTTCGGCATTGAATCCGATGGCACGGCGGTGTACGAATTCGACATCCGCGCCGCCGACGGCACCGAGGTGGAGGTGGAGGTGGACGCCAACACCGGCAAGATCGTGGAGTCGGAGAAGGAAGCCTTCCAGGTGGGAATGGACTGACGCTGTAGCGCGTTCAACCCCGAATCAGACCCTGCCCTGCGGGAGCTGATTCGGGGCTCAGTTCACCGCGAGCAGTTCCACTTCAAACACCAGCGTGGCGTTGGGCGGAATCACGCCACCTGCGCCGCGAGCACCGTAGCCAAGCTCTGGTGGAATGGTGAGCCGGCGCGTGCCGCCCACCTTCATGCCCTGAACCCCTTCGTCCCAGCCGCGAATGACCTGGCCCGCACCCAGGTTGAATTCGAACGGGTCGCCCTGATCCTTGCTGGAGTCGAACTTCGCCCCGGTGGTGAGCCACCCCGTGTAGTGCACGGTGACGAATTGGCCGTGTTCGGCCATGGCGCCGTCTCCGACCACCACGTCCTCGATGCCCAGACCGCCCGAAGAAGCGTTGTCCATGGAAGTGCTCCAACTGAAAATGATGGGGCGCGGATTGTACGGGTTGCCGTGCGCGGTCCAGGCCTGTGAGCCCCTCTCCCGCCCGGCGCCAAGGCCCGGCCGGCTAAACTGCCCCCATGCCCGATCCGCTTCGCCTCGTGCTCGACACCAACGTGTGGCTCGACTGGCTGGTGTTCTTCGACCCCGCCGTGGTGCGTTTGCGCGCGGCGGTGCAGCGTGGCGACGCGGTGGTGCTGATGAACGCCGCCTGCCGTGACGAACTTGCCCGGGTGCTGGGCTACACCTTGCGCAATCGCAAGGCCCCGCTGTCGCCCGCCGAGCAGGCCGTTGCCCTGGAGCGGGCCCTGTCCCACTCCAGCGAGCCAACGCCCGCCGACCAAGCGTCCGCGCTTGAACTGCCCGCCTGCGCCGACCCCGACGATCAGAAGTTCCTGGAGCTTGCCCGGGATGCGCGCGCCCACGTGCTGGTCACCCGCGACCGGGCCCTGTTGCGCCTGCGCCGGCGGCGCCGCGAGCCGCTGCCCTTTCGCATTCTTCCGCCGCCTGAGCTGGTGTTTCCCCTGAACGGCTAGCGGGCAGGGTTGGGCAGGCGCGCCCCAAGCGCCCGCGCACGCGGGCCTCCGCCAGCACCCATGCGGCTCAGGCTACCGGGCGTCCTGCTACCCTTCGCGCCTCCCACGCAACCGCGCCCATCCCATGTCCTCCTCACCTCCTCTCTGGCGCCCGTCCGCCGAGCGCATCGCCCGCGCCGGCATCACGCGCTACCGCGCCTTTCTCGAGCAGCATCACGGCCTGCGATTTCCCGACTACGAGTCGCTGTGGCGCTGGTCCGTGGACGAACTGGAGACATTCTGGGAATCGGTGCTCCAGCACTACCAGATCCGCCTGCACACCCCCTACACCCGCGTGCTCGACCGGCGCGTCATGCCGGGTGCGAAGTGGTTCGAGGGCGCCACCCTCAACTACGCCGAGCACGCCCTGCTGCTGGCGCAGCGCGCCGATGCCGACACCCGGCCCGCCATCGTGTGCCATTCGGAAACGCGCCCGCGCGTGGAATGGAGCCAGGCGCAACTGGCGGCCCGCGTGGGCGCGCTCACCGCCACGCTGGCGCGCCTGGGCGTGCAGCCGGGCGACCGGGTGGTTTCCTACATGCCCAACATTCCCGAGACGGTGACCGCGCTGCTGGCCGGCGCCAGCCTGGGGGCCATCTGGTCGAGCTGCTCGCCGGACATGGGCCCCACCAGCGTGCTCGACCGCTTCCGCCAGATCGAGCCAAAGGTGCTGTTCGCCGTGGACGGCTACCGCTACGGCGGCAAGAGCTTCGACCGCCGCGCCGTGGTGCGCGAGCTGGTGGAGCAACTGCCTTCGCTGGAGGCGGTGATCTTCGTGCCCTACCTGGACGCAGGCGCGAGCCTCGAGCTTCCGGGCAAGCCGGGCGTGCGGGTGGTCTCCTACGCCGAAGCGCTCGCCGCCCCGGCCGCACCGCGCTTCACGCCGGTGCCCTTCGACCATCCGCTGTGGATCGTCTACTCCTCGGGCACCACCGGCATGCCCAAGCCCATCGTGCACGGCCACGGCGGCGTGGTGCTGGAAAACGCCAAGGGCCGCGGCCTGCACTACGACGTGGGCGAGGACGACCGATTCTTCTGGTTCTCTTCCACCAGCTGGATCATGTGGAACCTGCTGGTGTCCACCCTGCTGGCCGGCTGCACCGTGGTGCAGTACGACGGCAACCCGGGTTTCCCCGACCTCTCGCCCCTGTGGCGCATGGCCGAGCAGGAGCGGGTGACCTTCTTCGGCACCAGCCCCGCCTTCATCGCCGCCAACCTGAAGGCCGGCTATTCGCCGCGCGCGCACTTCGACCTGTCGGCCCTGCGCACCGTGGGCAGCACCGGCTCGCCCCTCACCGCCGAGGGCTACCGCTGGGTGTACGAGCACGTGCACCCCGACGTGCTGCTGGCCAGCATCGCCGGCGGCACCGACCCCGGCACCGCCTTCCTGTCCTGCGCACCCGTGCTGCCGGTGTACGCCGGCGAGATGCAGTGCCGCGGCCTGGGTGTCGCCACCCACGCTTTCAACGACCAGGGTGAGCCAGTGATCGGCTCCGTGGGCGAGCTGGTGTGCACCGCGCCCGCGCCCTCCATGCCGCTGTACTTCTGGGGCGACACCGACGGCCGGCGCTACTTCGAGAGCTACTTCGACACCTGGCCCAACGTGTGGAAACACGGCGACTGGCTGGAGCTGATCGAGCGCCCCGAGTCGGTCACGGGCGTGATCTACGGCCGCTCCGATTCCACCATCAACCGCCACGGCATCCGCATGGGCACCAGCGAGCTCTATCGCGTGGTGGAGGGCTTCGACGACGTGGCCGACTCGCTGGTGGTGGACCTGGAGTACCTGGGCCGCCCGTCCTTCATGGCGCTGTTCGTGGTGCTGCGCGATGGCGCATCGGATGTGCCCGCCGAGCTGAAGAAACAGCTGCTGTCCGCCATCCGCACGCAACTCTCGGCGCGCCACGTACCCGACGACGTGTACGCCATCGCCGAGGTGCCGCGCACCATCTCGGGCAAGAAGATGGAAGTGCCCGTGAAGAAGATCCTGCTCGGCCAGCCCGTGGAGAAGTCGGCCAACCGGGATTCCATGGCAAACCCGCTGGCGCTGGACTGGTTCGTGGCGTTCGCGAGGCGCCGGTCCCACGAGGTCGGGGTCTGACGCCATGCCCACCCGCTTCGCCATCCGCGGCGAGTACATCCAGCTCGACCAGCTCCTCAAGGCCACCGGCCTCGCGCCCTCCGGCGGCGCGGCGCATGCTGCCGTGGAGGCCGGCCTGGTCACCGTAGACGGCCAACCCGAGTCGCGCAAGCGCGCCAAGCTGCGCCCCGGGCAGCAAGTGGACTTCCAGGGCGAGCGCATCGAACTGGTGGCCCAGGCCGAGGAATGAGAATACGCAGATGCGCTGCCTCATCACCGCAATCCTGTGCCTGTGCCTCGCCGCGTGCGCGCCCCGCGAGCCGGCTGAACCGACACCACCCGCCAAGACCGTGACCACTCCCAAGCCAAACCCGGTGGGATACTTCGAAATCCCCGTGTCCGACCTCGACCGCGCCGTGCGCTTCTACGCCACGGTGTTCGAAGTTCAACTCGAGCGTACCGTCATCGACGGCTACGACATGGCGCTGTTCCCCTTCGACCCCGATGCGCCGGGCGCCGGCGGTGCGCTGGCCAAGGGCGACGTGTACGTCCCTGGCAAGGCCGGCCCAGTGCTCTACTTCTCGGTGCCCGACATCGACACCGTTCTGGCGCGCGCCACGAAGCTTGGCGCCAAGGTGCTGTACGAGAAAAAGTCCATCGGCGAGAACGGCTTTGTGGCCGAGATCGAAGACTCCGAAGGCAACCGCATCGCCCTGCATGCGGCCGCCCGTTGAAGCCGCCCGCGCCCTGCCCGCGGTGACCAAGCCCGCTGGCCGCGCGCAGCCGCCCGGCATCCGCTATGGCGGCCACGCGCCATGACCGAAGCCGGCCCGCGCATCTGGGTGGACGCCGACGCCTGCCCGGCGGCGGTGAAGGACATCCTCTACCGCGCCGCCGAGCGCACCCGCACGCCCCTGCTGCTGGTGGCCAACCAGTGGCTCACCGTGCCGCGCTCGCCGTGGATTCGCATGGTGCAGGTGCCGCGCGGCTTCGACGTGGCCGACGCGCACATCGCCGGGCAGGCCCACGCTGGCGACCTGGTGATTACCGCCGACATTCCCCTGGCCGCCGCCGTGGTGGAAAAGGGCGCCGCGGCGCTCAGCCCGCGGGGCGAGGAATTCAACGCCAACAACGTGCGCGGCCTGCTGGACATGCGCAACGCCATGGACCAGTTACGTGCCAGCGGCCTGAACACCGGCGGCCCGCCGGCCTTCAGCCAGGCCGACCGGCAGGCCTTCGCCAACGGGCTGGACCGGTGGCTCGCGCGCAAGCCTCCACCGTCGTAGAGTTCGTCACATGCAAACGCAGGCCCGTTGCTCGAAGGCCCCGAGGTTGCGGGCCTTTGTTCCGCTACAGGACACTTCGCCCATGCTCATCTCCCATCGCCGTGAGAAATTGATCAACACGGTCCTTTTCTTCGCGAGCCGCACCCGCCACTGCGGCAAGATCAAGCTGATCAAGCTGCTTTACCTCCTCGATTTCCAGCACTACCGGCAAACTGGCCACAGCGTCACGGGGCTTGGGTATCACGCCTGGCCCATGGGCCCCGTGCCTGTCGATTTCTATGCGGAGTGGGACGACCTGCCCGCTGATCTTGGAGAGGCCATCGAGATAAAGCCAGAGCGGGTGGTGGACTACGTGCGCGAAACGGTGGTGCCGAAGCGCGATTTTGAGGACCGGCATTTCACGAAGCGCGAGCTGGCCATCATGCGGGGGCTGGCCGAGCGCTTTCGGGACGACTTGTCGAAACCCATGGTCAATGTCACTCACGACGAAAGGGGCCCGTGGTCCACCATCTGGGACGAGGGGCGCGGCCGTAACGAGCGCATTCCCTACAGCCTTGCCGTGCCATCCGACCCTGCGGCCCGTGAAGCGGTCTTGGAGGCAGCTGACCAGTTCGAGGGAATACTTGCCGCGGACCGGACCGCGCGCTGAGGCTCTGGCTGCTCGTGGCATTCTTTCCAGGAGGTATCTTCCGCCACGAGCGGTTCTACCTGGACCGCGCCACCGGGGTTTTGCACCGAAAGTACCCGTTCATTCTCGCAGCACCTCCGGACCGCGATCTGGTGGTGAGAACGCTCACCAGCCGTGCCCATGGCCGGCGCAAAAACCCAGCCTGCTTTCATGGCGATCCATATCCCGGTTTTTATCTTGGCGTGCCTGGCGGCGCCCTGTCACTGAAAACCTGGGTGGACCTCCGCGCTCAGGACGATCTCGACGTGGACGAGTTCCACCGTCTGCAGCGGCAAGGCGTCGTGGAGTGGGAGCTCGACCTTGATGAGACGGCCCTTAAGGCCGCCCTCGACTGCGTAGCTGGGGCGCAGGACACCACGCGGCAACAGGAGCAAATGATCCGGGACGTGCTTGCCCGATTGGACTGATCCGTTGGCGCCTACCGCCGCTGCCAGATACGCCTGTCGCCCCCGTCGTAGCTGATTCGCATGGCCGCGCCATCGTCCGTCATGCCGTAGGTGCCCACGCGCATCCAGGCGCCGTCGGCGCCCTGGGCGAACAGCACGCCGCCCCTCGCCCTCCAGCGGCCCCGCATGCCATCGCCGCCCGAACCGCCGTCGTAGGACCAGCCCGCCCCGCCCGCCGCCGCGGCGCCCTTGTTCCACGCAAAGGTGCCGTCGGCGCGGATCACCAGCCACTCGGATTGCGCGAAAGAGGCGCCGCCCGAGCTGATGACCTCCTGCCACTCCCACGTGCCCACGAGGCGCGCATCGCCGCCAGCGTCGCCCGCCGCCGGGGCGGGTTTGCCGCCCGGCACGGGTGGCGCGGCGGCCTGCACGCGGCGGAAGCTGAGCGGCAACCGCGCCGCGCGCTGATTGGGCCCATCCTCCTGGGAGAGCACCAGCTCCAGCGCATCGCCCTGGACCCGCGCCTCGAAGCGGCCGACGCCCTCATCCGTGGAAGCCAGCCCCGCCGCGGCGTCACCTTGCAGCGTGCCGGTGAGCGAGATGGTGGAGCGCCCGGCCACGTCGATGGTGCCAATGACGGCCCGCCCCTGGGTGACCAGCCGCGCGGTGAACGTGCCCTGTGCCGTGTCGAGTTGCCAGGTGCCGTCCAGCGGCGCGGCGGCCACGGAACCGGCGAGCAGGGAAAGCACACACAGGAGCAGCAGGCGCATGGCGAAGACTCCGGGCTGGATCGATGGTGTGGAGTGTAAGGCCCGAAGTCGAAACCCATCGAGCCCCGCGCCCCATCCGGTTGGCAACAGGACAGCCCGCGGGTTTCGGGCCGCTTTGCAGCCGCCGCAAGCGCTACCAAGGGGCGCGAAAGCGGTGGAGCAGGCTCTTCCCATCGCCTTGGCGGGGGACGCGAACGTCTGCCCTTTTCGACGAGCTTTGCAAGAAGGCCGGCGCGCTGTCCATCGAGGAACGGGCGCTACCGGCGCAGGAGCTCCTCGATCCGGTCGAGCGAGATTCCGACCGCGGCGTGAAGGCCGCCCGGGAATGGGAAATCGCCAGCCGGATTGCCAGGTACGAGCGGGGAGAGGCCAGGCTTGTTTCGGCCGATGAGGTTTTCGCGGCCGCGCGTCGCATCACCGGTTGAAGCCGGTTCGCTTTCTTCAGGAAGCGCGCGACGAGCTCCTTGAACAGGGCGCCTTCTCCGAGGCGCAGCAGAAGGGGCTTGGTGCACAGTTCCAGGAATCGGTGGCTGCGGCCCTCGCCCTGAACCGGCGGAGCGCGTGGTCTTTGCGATTGCCCACTTCCGGCGTCGGCCGGCCTATTGGCGTGGCCGTAAGTAACGCCGTCACTGGCAGGATCAAGCGGGAACCCGTGCGGCTTCACCACCACGTCTCGCGCCTGCGGGAATGCCCACTTTAGACTGGTAATCGGGCACCCCCAGCATAGGGTGCAGGCCGGTTTCCGTCTGACGCGATTGCCAGACCCGAAACGGGTCCATGCAGCGGAGCAGGCTTCCCGCGCGAGCAGGGCGGCCTGGCATCGCTGAACCGACACCCCACGCTGTAGCCCGCCAACCCCAAAGGCTCACCCCCTGATCCCCTGCCGCATGCAACATGACCGGCATCAACACGCCCCGGAGCCCGCGCCATGCCGCATGCCTGCCGTCTTGCCCTTGCCGCCCTGCTGATCGCCCCTGTGGCGTCCACGGCCCGTGCCGAAGACCTGGGCCGCTTGTCGCGCAACCCCCTGCAGGCCGAGTCCATCGCCAACCCCTATGGCGCTGGCAGCCCCTATGCCCCACGCGGCCTCAACAACCCCTACAGCCTGTACGGCAGCCCCTACAGCCCCTATTCCGCCACCAACCCCTACGCCACCGACGCCCCCCGCCTGTACGACAGCCAGGGCACCTACCGCGGCCGCCTCAGCGCCAACCCCTACGACCCCGAGTCGGTCAGCAACCCCTACGGCCGTTACGGCAGCCCCTATTCGCCCGACAGCATCCACAACCCCTACGGTGCCGGCAGCCCGTATCGCCATGACAGCCCCAACAACCCCTACGGCGAAGGCTGGCGCATCGAGGGCCAGCGCCGCTGAGCCGGCCTGGCCCGGGCGCAAACCCTTTCCCACCGCCGCGCCCTTTGGATAGCATGGACGCACATCAAGGGAGAGGCGGTGAGCCCCGAACAACGCGCGCGCCAAACCATAGACCGCCTGCTGTCGCAGGCCGGCTGGAAGGTGATGGATGTGTCCCAGGCCGACGTGCATGCCGGCCGGGGTGTGGCGCTGCGCGAGTTTCCGCTGCAAGGCGGCCTGGGCTTTGCCGACTACCTGCTGTATGTGGACGGCAAGGCCGCCGGCGTGATCGAGGCCAAGAAGCAGGGCGCCACCCTCACCGGCGTGGAAGCCCAGTCCGCCCGCTACGCCCAGGGCCTGCCGGCGGCCTTGCCCGCGTGGCGCCGTCCGCTGCCCTTTGTGTATGAATCCACGGGGGCGGAAACCCACTTCACCAATGGCCTGGACCCCGAGCCCCGCGCCCGCACCACCTTTGCCTTTCACCAGCCCGAAACCCTGGCCGGCTGGCTCACGACCCCTGAGGCGACTGCACCCTCCGCCGATAAGCGCAGTCTGGGCGGGGCCTCTTCCCCCAGGGCCGCCCAAGAAGGCGGGGCACCCTACGCCCCCGACACTTTCCTGACGCGCGTTCGCGCCATGCCGCCGCTGGTCACCGAGTGGGGAGACAGGGTCAATCAACAGCGGCTCTGGCCCGCGCAGATCACCGCCATCCGCAACCTGGAAGCAAGCCTTGCCCAGAACAAGCCGCGCGCCCTCATCCAGATGGCCACCGGCAGCGGCAAAACCTTTACCGCCATCAGCTTCATCTACCGGCTGATCAAGTACGGCGAAGCGTGCAAGGTGCTGTTCCTGGTGGACCGCGGCAACCTGGGCAAGCAGACCAAGAAGGAGTTCGACCAGTACGTCTCGCCGGTCAACAACTGGAAGTTCGGAGAGGAGTTCATCGTCCAGCACCTCACCCGCAACAACCTGGACCCGAATGCCAGGGTGGTCATCACCACCATCCAGCGCATGTTCTCCATGCTGAAGGGCCGCGAGCTGCCCGAAGAAGCCGACGATGAATCCACCGCCGCCGTGGAGCGCCTGTTCAACGACCCCGAGCCCATCGACTACAACCCGGCCTTCCCCATCGAAACCTTCGACATCATCGTCACCGACGAGGCCCACCGCAGCATCTACAACCTGTGGC
>Ga0209990_10000159_pt1 | contig 67507 bp, 62 predicted proteins | sample NOAtaG_6_FD_187304 | JGI IMG/M metagenome (GOLD analysis project Ga0209990, IMG submission 187304) | Freshwater lake microbial communities from Lake Erie, under a cyanobacterial bloom - NOAA_Erie_Diel5S_2200h metaG (SPAdes) (version 2) | ecosystem: Environmental > Aquatic > Freshwater > Lake ... | reverse complement strand
ACCGTTTCAGGTACAGCTACATTCGTTGGTGACGAACACGCCGCTTTGGCTGTGTTGATCAACCGTGTTGCTAACTTGATCGCCCAACGTACTCGTCGTGGCGCTGGTAACTACGCTGTTGTGTCTTCAGCTGCTCTGACAGTGTTGCAAAGTGCAACAACTTCAGCTTTTGCTCGTACCACAGAAGGCACCTTTGAAGCACCTACAAACACCAAGTTTGTTGGTACCCTGAACGGTTCTATGAGAGTGTTCGTTGACAGCTATGCTAGCGATACAACTCCAGTTCTGGTTGGCTACAAAGGCTCTTCAGAAGCTGACGCTCCTGCATTCTACTGCCCATACATCCCATTGATGTCAAGTGGTGTTGTGCTGGATCCAAGCACCTTTGAACCAGTGGTGTCATTCATGACACGTTATGGTTACATTGAGTTGACCAACACTGCATCGTCATTCGGTAACGCCGGTGACTATGTGGGAGAAATTGCAGTTAGTAACCTTAGCTTCAGCTAAAATTTACTACCGCATATTCAGTGCAATAAAAACCCGCTTCGGCGGGTTTTTATTGACTATACTTTCATCCAGCTTAGGTATTGGCTGATTTTTTTAGTCACTGACTTCCAATCATTGTAGGCCGGCTGTCTAAATAATCTAGCAGTACTGTACCAAGCGCAACTGTCCTTGTTCAGCATCCAGCGCCAATCAGTAGCAAACCACTGCAACATAATCCACGTGGGACGACCCAACGCTCCACTGAGATGTGCTACCGCAGTGTCTACACTGAGCACCACATCCATGTGCATAATCAAGGCTGCGGTTTCGGCAAAGCTGGTTATGCTACCAGGAAACAGTTTAACACCAGCATCATTCAACGCCAAGCTTTCGTCTTCAGTAGCATCAACTTGTAGGTTATACCATTCGTACTGAGGATTGTCCCTGACCAGTTGTAATGCTTCGTCAAATGGCATGGCTTTGTGTTGATTGAGCCAAGAGTCTCTACGCCCACTCCAGCTAAGACCCACTCTCAGTTTGGTTTTTGGTCCCAAACGTTGCAACCACTGTTGCATCAAGCCTGTGTCGGCGTTAAGATAACTTACTGGCCTGGGCAAGTTTTCCAAAGTCACTCCTAGCACACCGGGTATGCTCATGATAGGAATCCAGTAATCAAAGTCACCCATGTCTGTGCTGTAGCTACTGACCTGTTGCAACAGTGGACTATTGCTCAATATTGGAATCAAGCCATCAGTGACCTGTAGCTTGATGCGGGCACCAGCCACATGCAGATTGTATAAAAATCTACAAAATTGAATGTTGTCACCGTGACCTTGCTCGCCCACTACCAAAATAGTTTTGTCTTTGAGATCTTCGCCACGCCAACGTGGTCGATCATGTTTGGGCTCAGTGCCAGCAAGATGTTCGTATTGCCAACGAGTTTCATAAGCTGGCCAACCACGAGTGTAATCACCAGTGATCAAATAAGCCACAGCAAGGTTAAATTTTGCGGTGACATTTTTTGGATCCAGTTTGGCTGCACATTGAAGAAATGGTATAGCAGTTTCAGCCTCGCCACATTCACGCAACACATTGCCATAGTTGTTGAAGGCGGCAGCACAGTGTCTATCTTGTACAAATGCCAAAGCATAGCATTGTAACGCTTGTTCAAATTCACCTTGTGATCGGTGCTGATTACCTTGCTCAATTAAAAAATTAGTGTCCATGGTACTATTTAATGGCTATATGAGTTGATTCTAACATTTCCATAAATACTTGTCAACGCAATTCGGCGTTTTATGCGGAAACCCCCGCGTAGTGGCTAGAACCCACATCGGACTTCTGTAAGGAGAAAACAATGGGACGTCCTCTTAAAATACAAAAAACATCTACTGGTTCAGGCAACGGCGGTGCAAGCGTTAGTGTGGATATTGGCTTTCCAAACTTTGGATCATTAACTGCTCCAGTGACCAACTCAGGCGACACACTCAGTGCTACTGAATACCTTGGCGTGGTTGGTGGTGCAGCCCCTACTGATACACCAACTACTACCAATCCCAGAATTGACGTAATTGTTAACATTGCCAATCCAAGTGGATCTGGCATTGGTGTTGCCGCAGGATATATCATCCGTCAAAAAGGTTCACACAAATATCTGGTTGGTGATGCCACTGGCGTCAACGATGGCAGTTTTATTGTTGGTCAAGCATACCAAGTTGTTACATTGGGAACCACCAACTGGCAATCAATTGGTGCAGAATCTGATATTGCAGTAGGTGGAATTTTCACAGCGACAGGTGCCGACGGTGGCGGCAACGGCGTAGCATATTCTGTAGGCGTTTGTGTGCTAGATAATGATGTTACTCCAGCTGCTGGTTTGATGGCTATTACATTTACCAATACTGATTCTACTGCTACTACAATCTCCAAATTGACCAACAAGTTCTTGTTGGATTGGACTGGCGGATCAGATTATGCGGCAGCAAGTGTTGTGGCTGACAAGCGTTATGCAACCAACTTCTTCACTGACGAAGGTACAGTTATTAAATCAGGTACCACTGGTACTGCAAACACAGGCACAGTACAAAGCGGACAACAAAATCTGCTTGACTTGGCCATTGTTGACAACGTTACTTCTTAATTGATTTAACCCTTGGATCCTCCCAGATAACTACTGGGAGGATTTTTTATGACCGCAGCATTTGTGTTAGGTAACGGAGTCAGTAGATTACAAGTTGATCTTGCTGTGCTCAAAACTTGTGGAAAAATTTACGGCTGCAATGCAATATATCGTGAATTTGTCCCAGATGTATTGATCTCAACTGATCAGCCCATCAGCATGGCTATTCAAAACACTGGATACGCTACCAGCAATCGTATGTACACTCGTAAGCCGATACCAGGCCTGGGGGCGCATCGAGTTCCCCAAAGTTACTATGGATACAGTTCAGGACCTATTGCAGTGGCTCAAGCCGCACTGGATCAGCATCAATCTGTGTATTTGCTGGGGTTTGATATGGGACCAGTCACTGGAGACCGATTCAATAATGTATATGCTGACACAGAATTCTACAAAAAAAGCAATAGTAAACCCACTTTTACTGGCAATTGGATACGACAATTGATTCAAGTAACCAAAGATTTCCCTACTGTGAGCTTTTTTAGAGTGCAAGGCAGCACCACTGCTAATATCGAAGATCTTACAAAAATCAAAAATCTTGTACACATGCCCATGACAGACTTTTTGTACCGTATAAATAACACAAAGGACCTATAAATGTCTTCAGTAAAGCGTGTCAACGGCGACTACACTATTCTCACAATAAATCCAGGCGATACTATAGCCATGGAAAGCACCACGGTCAATATCATTGGCGATTTGACTGTGACAGGTAACGCCAGTTTGACCGGCAACATTGCTGGCGACAAAATCTACAACGGCACAACCAGCATTGAAATTCAAACTGTAAATGGCAATGCCAATATCAGTGTGGGCGGTACCAGCAACGTGTTAGTTGTGGCCAATACTGGTACATTTACCACAGGACTAGCCAGTGTAACTGGCAACGTACAAGGTGGCAACTTACGCACAGCAGGATTGGTATCGGCTACAGGCAATATAATAGGCGGTAATGTTACCAGTTTTGGTAACATTTTAATACAACGTGATGCCAGCGCAGGCACACCTACCTTGAGATTTGAAGACACAGACACCATTATTGTTGATGGACAAGTTTTTGGTGGAGTTGAATGGTATACCAGCGACGCTAGTCCAGGTCCTAGAGTCACATCAGCTATTCGTAGCACTGCATCAGGACTACTGGGCAATGCCTTGGTGCAAATTTTTACTTCAACTAACGGTGCAGCAGCCACAGCCAAAGTAACTGTAGACAGTGTGGGCAACGTGGGTATTGCCAACGCCGCACCGCTAGATACTCTGGCAGTGACTGGTACTGTGTATGGATCAAGTACCATCAGTGCTGTGGGCAATATCACCGGTGGTAATTTGCTCACAGCTGGATCTATCACCAGCACAGGTAATGTACAAGCTGGTAATTTAAGAACTACTGGCCTAGCGTCAGTAACTGGTAATATCAATGGTGGCAACGTTATCAGCGCAGGGGCAGTGTCAGCTGGCGCAGCCGGGGTTGTTGCTACTGGCAATATCACTGGTGGCAATGTCAACAGTCTTGGTATTTTGAGTGTAACGTCAAACATCATTGGCGGTAACGTAGTATCAGCTACTACTCTTTCAATGTCTGGCAACGTAAACGGTGCCAATGCTGCTATAACAAACACCGTGAGTGCAGCCAATGTCAGTGTGAGCAGCAATTTAACCGGTGGCGGTATTGCAGTTCCTAACTATGTGGTATTGAGCAGCCCGGCGGCAATTTCTTCAGCTACCCCGGTCACTATTGGAACTTTGCAGTTTGATGCAGTAGCCAATCAACGCTACAGCTTTGAAGCTTACATTCCACTGGTTCCAGACGGATCAATGACTATATCTCCAGCAGTAAACTTTTCTGCTGGTACTTGTAACTATACTACTCAACAACAACTTACTGCCACTGGCGCTTTCAGCATAGCTACTAAAACTACCAGTGATGATGTGGGCACAACCTATGCTAGTACTGGCACAACTGCTAGAACTTTGAGAATTTCAGGAACATTCTTCCACACTGCCAACGTCACAGTGGCCATGAGATTTCAAAATTCCACCGGCACAATCACCGCGCAAACAGGCGCTTACCTAGTTTACACCCGAGTTGCCTAAACTTACAATCTAGGTTTTTTGGTAAATACACCAGAGGACCTTGATTACCTATGGCACAACAAATCATTGACATTGGCGCCGCAGCCAATGACGGCACCGGTGAACCGTTAAGAAACGCATTTAATGCAGTAAATGAAAACTTTACTGAGATTTATGACGCCGGTCCGGTTGGTAGCAATGTAGTAATCAGTGGTAATACTATCACAGTCACTGGCACAAACAACAATCTTGTGCTAGCCGCCAATGGAATTGGCAACATTCAAGCCAACAGCACAATCATGCCCAGCATCGATGCTGTGTATGATATTGGAGCTCCTGCTCGTAGAATTGACACTGTCTATGCCACATATTTTGTGGGCAATGGCAGTTTGCTCACAGGCATCGCAGGCGGATCAGGCAATGGAACTGCCATTGCTAATGGCACATCAAATGTTGCTGTTGTGAGCTCAGGCGGTAATGTAACTATTGGCGTGGGCGGCACTGGCAATGTAGCTGTATTCAGCTCAACCACTGCCAATATCAAAGGCAATTTAATTAGTGGAAATATCACCACAGCTGGACTGGTTTCAGCTGCGGGCAATGTTACTGGTGGCAATTTGCAAGCTACAGGCAACATTTATATTGGTAACACTCTTTTTACAAGAACTCTTACTGTGGGTACTAGAACTACTCCAGTCACCGTGCCTTTGGCCAGCAATAACAGTTTTAATGTTTTGGCTCGCACCGGAAACGTAGTGATATACACCACATAAATATAAAAATTGGATTAACATAATGGCAAATAGAATTCCGCTGATTATAAACGCTGGTAGTGGGCAGATACAAGAACTAGCCAGCGGCGATACATTGTTGTTGACAAACAACGATATTCTTGGGGTTGAAAATATCACAGCCGCGGGCGCCATTGCAGCCACTGCCAATGTGTCAGGCGGAAATATTAGAACTGCGGGCAGTGTCAGTGCTACAGGCAATGTAATTGGTGACTACTTCATAGGTAACGGCAGTCAACTCACAGGACTGAACGTGTCTACCAGCAGTATCAGCAATGGTACCAGTAACGTGGCTATTGGTGCTTCTGGAGGCAATGTAACTGTTGGTGTTGCTGGCACATCAAATGTAGCAGTATTTGGCACTAACACAATAACAGTCAAAGCCAATCTATTGCCTTCAGCCAACGTAACTTATGATCTAGGTTCACCTACTCAAAGATTCAACGACTTGTATCTAGCTGGCAACACTATTGATCTTGGTGGAGCATTGATCAGTGCCAATGCCACATCTGTGATCATTACCAATCCTGTTGGTGGTACATTCACGCTGCAAGGGGTGGGTGCTACCACAACATATTCCAATGCCAATGTACAGGCTTATTTGCCCACATACACTGGCAATTTAGCTGGCGGTAATGCCGCAGTAACTGGAGCTGTGACCGCAGCCACAGTCAGTACCACAGGCAACGTTACTGGCAGTTACATTTTGGGCAATGGTGCATTCTTGACTGGCGTTGCTGCCAGTTATAGTAATGCCAACGTAGCAACCTACTTGCCTACATACACTGGTAATTTAGGCGGCGGCAATGCTGTGATTGGCGGGGCTGTGACCGCAGCCACAGTCAGTACCACAGGCAATATCACAGGCAGCAATATAATTACTGGTGGCAATGTTCTGGCTACTGGATCAGTTAGTGCTACTGGTAACATAATTGGCGGTAATATTCTTGGCGGAGCCAATGTCAACGCCACCACACACACTGGTACTACTGTATCAGTGACTGCTAACGTCACAGGTGGTAATTTGGTCACAGGTGGTGCTGTCAGTGCCACTGGTAACGTTGTTGGTGGCAATGTTGTTACAACTGGTATTGCACAAGGTGGCACAATCAGCGCCACTGCCAATGTGATTGGTGGCAATGTTAACACAGCCGGCCAAGTATCAGCCACAGCCAACGTCACTGGTGGTAATTTGGTCACTGCTGGACAAGTATCAGCTGCTGGCAATATCACTGGCAATTACTTGTTTGGTAATGGTTCACAGCTAACTGGTTTGCCAGCTACCTATTCTAACGCTAATGTACAGGCCTATTTGCCCACATACAGTGGCAACATTGGTGCTGGCAACATAAATGCCACAGGAAGAATCAGCACTGCTGGTAATGTGCAAGGCGCATTTATTTTTGGTGATGGCGGATTCTTGAGCAACGTCACCGCCACCGGTAACGTAGCAGTTTCACAGATTGGCAACGGTTCTACTGTGCTCAGTGTGGCTGGTGCTAATGGTAACTTGGTTCAAACAGTCAACGGTGTGGGCAATGTTCAAGTAACCACACCAACTGGTATTCAAGTCACAGGTACTATTTCAGCTTCTGGAAATATCACTGGCAACTATTTGTTTGGTAATGGTAGTCAACTGACTGGTATCGCGGCCAGTTACGGCAACTCAAATGTAGCAGATTACCTGCCCACTTATTCTGGTAACCTAGCTGGTGGCAATCTAGCTGTCACAACTGCTATCACCGCTACCACAGTGAGCACCACTGGAAATATCACCGGCAATTACATTCTAGGTAACGGTAGTCAGTTAACAGGATTGCCAGCAACTTATACAGATTCTAATGTTACCACATTGTTGGCAGCACTGGGGTCAAACGTCATCAGTGGCACAGGTAATATTACGACTACAGCCAACATCTCAGGTGGATACATTTTAGGTAACGGTTCACAATTAACTGGAATACCAGCTGGGTATGCCAACTCTGACGTTAGCACTTACTTGGCAAGCGGAACCAATTCTGCCAACATTGTTACTTCTGCCAATGTGTCAGGCGGTAATTTAGTGTCAAGTGGCCTGGCCACAGTTGCTGGCAACGTTATTGCAAACAATTTTAGTGCTACTCAAAGTGTAACTGGCACAGTATTCAGTGCTTCAGGCAACGTCACTGGTGGTAACATCAATACTGGTGGACAAGTTGTTGCCACAGCCAATGTGTCAGGTGGTAACGTTGTTACTGCTGGTCAAGTGTCGGCAGCTGGCAATATCACAGGCAATTACATTTTAGGTAATGGTTCGCAACTGACTGGGCTGCCTGCCACATATGGCAATGCCAATGTGGCAGCTAACTTGGCTGCATTTGGTACCAACCCCATATTGACCACTGGTAATGTGACTGCAGGATACTTTGTAGGCAATGGTTCATTACTAACTAGCATAACAGGTGCTAATGTGTCAGGCACAGTGGCCAATGCAACGTATGCTGATTCGGCCGCTACAGCTACCACTGCTGGTACAGTAACAACAAATGCACAGCCCAACATTACCAGCGTTGGTACATTAACGGCTGCTACTGTAACTGGCAATGTTGCAGGTGGTAACTTGACCACAGCTGGTCAAGTATCAGCTACAGCCAATATCACTGGTGGCAACGTACTGTCTAGTGGTATAGTATCGGCCACAGGAAACATTGTAACAACTGCTAATATCAGTGGTGGTAATTTAAGTATTTCAGGAGCGTTTAGTCCTGTAACTGTCAATGCAAGTGGTAATATTGATGGTGGCAATGTACGAACACAAGGTGTAGTTAGTGCTGCCGGTAATATCATTACCGCAGGTTATTTTGTGGGCAATTTTGCTGGAAACATCACAGGCAATTTGGTTGTTCCAGGTTCTAACACACAAGTTCTTTATAACAATCAAGGTAATGCTGGTGCAGTAGCAGGATTCACATACAACTCAGATTCTAACACAATGACTGTGTTGGGAGTGGTATCAGCTCAAGGAAATGTGATTGCTGGCAATGTGACTACTGTGGGGCAAGCTAGTGCCACAGGCAATATCACTGGCGGTAATATTCAAACTGCTGGCAATGTATCTGCAACATCCAATGTCAATGCTAGTAATGTAGTGGCAACCACTTTGGTACAAGGTACAACAATTTCTGCAACTGCCAACGTAGTTGGTGGAAATATAACCACAGCAGGACAAGTTTCAGCAACTGGCAATATTACTGGTGGCAATTTGAGTGGTACCAGCATTGCAGGCACCTTGACCACTGCTGCTCAAACCAATATTACCAGTGTGGGCACACTGGGGTCGTTAGCAGTAACTGGCAATATAGGTGGCGGCAATCTCAATGCCACTGGATTGAGTTTGAGTGGCAATGTGGTCAGCGCAATCAACTCTACTGCTAACGTTACTACTACTGGTAATGTTGCTGCTGGATATTTTATTGGAAATGGATCACAGCTCACAGGATTGGCAGCAACTTATGCCAATGCTAACGTAGCAACGTATCTAGCCTCAGGCACAAATAGCTCTAATATCATAACTACTGGCAATGTTAGTGGATCATATATCCTAGGTAATGGATCACAGCTCACAGGACTGCCAGCAACTTATGCCAATGCTGATGTAGCAAATTATCTGCCAACATACACTGGTAATCTTGCATCGTTAACTGGTATTGTAACCACTACAGCCAACATCACTGGTGGCAATGTCAACACTGGCGGGTTGGTCACTGCAACTGGAAATATTAATACCGCAGCAGGTGTACTGGCTACAGGTAACGTTGCTGGTGGTAATGTACGTACAACTGGACAAGTAAGTGCTACCGGCAATGTTACTGGCGGTAATGTTATCACAGCTGGTGCAGTTTCTGCAACTGGAAATATTAGTGCCACAGCCAATGTAATTGGTGCTAATATCAGCACCGGTGGAGTGGTAACAGCAACTGGCAATATCACTGGTGGTAATGTTATCACAGGCGGTTTAGTTACCGCAACTGGAAATATCAATACCGCAGCAGGTGTATTGGCCACAGGTAATATCCGCGGTGGCAACATTCAAACTCCTGGCCTAATCACTGCAACTGGTAACATTATTGGTGGTAACTTAAATGCATCAGGATTAAGTCTTTCAGGTAACGTAGTAAGTGCTTTTAATGTAACAAGCAATATTGCTGGTGGAAATGTTAATACTCCAGGCGTGGTGTCAGCAACTGGCAACATCAACGGCGGTAATATTAACACAGCCGGACAAGTGAGCGCCACTGGCAACATTACTGGCGGCAACATTGTTACTTCTGGCACAGGTGGTAACATTACTGGTGCAAACGTAGTTACTGCCACAACTCTCAGCTCAACTGCCAATGTCATTGGTGGTAACATAACTACCGCAGGTGCAATCACTGGTAACACTTTGAGTTTGGCTGGCAATGTTGTTAGCAATATTAACTCAACTAATAATATTGTGACCACTGGCAATATTACTGGTGGATACATTCTTGGTAACGGTAGCCAGCTCACTGGATTGAGTGCTGCTATCAGTGTTACAAAAATTGTAAACGGAACTTCTGAAGCCAACATTGGTGTTTCAGGTGGTAACGCCAACATTTCAATTGGTGGTACATCAAATGTGGTTGTGATTACTTCAGGTGGTACTGAAGTAACAGGAGCCATCAGCGCCAGCGGCAATATCACTGGTGGTAACTTAGTCACAATTAATACTGCCAACGTAGCAAGTTTGATCACAAATGGTACTGCAAGTGCTGCTGGTAATGTAACAGGTGGTAACATTATAACTGGTGGCGTTGTGACCGCAGCGGGTAACGTAGTTGGACAAAACTTAACCACAACTGGTGCAGTCAGTGCCACTGGCAATGTTAGCGGTGCATACTTGTTTGGTAATGGTAGCCAAATTACTGGCTTACCTGTTGCATACGGCAACACTGAAGTGGCTGCATACTTGCCAACATATACTGGTAACTTGGCATCATTGACTGGTATTGTCACAACTTCGGCCAACATTACTGGTGCTAACCTCAATACTGGTGGTTTAGTTAGTGCGGTTGGTAATATCATTGGCGGCAATGTATCTGGTGCAACTGTCACAGCCAGTGGCAATGTATTGGCTGGAGCCGCAGTAAGTGCGGTGGGCAATATTACTGGCAATTATTTGATTGGTAATGGTGCGCTAATCACTGGGTTACCAGCCAGTTACAGCAACGCCAACGTGCAGGCATACTTGCCAACTTACACTGGTAACTTGGCATCATTGACTGGTATTGTAACCACCACTGCTAACATCACTGGTGGCAACCTATTGACTGGTGGATTAATATCGGCCACTGCCAACATCATTGGTGGCAATATTACTACTGGTGGTTTGGTCAACACTGGAGCATTGACCACAACTGGCAATGCTACCATTGGTGGCAACTTGATTGTTAACGGCAATGTAACTTACATTAACATCACTGATTTGAATGTTGCTGATCCTATAATTGGTCTTGGCCGCGGTGCAAACAATACACCTTTAACTGTTAACGATGGCAAAGATCGTGGTGAACAACTTTGGTACTTTAACACTGCTGAAAACAGTGCGTTTATTGGGTATCAAAATGCAACCGGCCAGTTGATTGCAGCAGCCAATGTTAGCGTTGCCAACGAAATTGTCACAGTCAACAGTTACGGCACACTCACAGTTGGTGCTGTAAATGCTATATCTGTTACTACCAGCACCACTGTGGCTGCTACAGGCAACGTCAGTGGCGGCAATATTGTTACCGGTGGCCTGGTCAGCGCAACTGGTAACGTTACAGGTGGTAATTTGGTCACAGGTGGTTTTGCAACTGTGACTGGTAATGTACAAGGTGGTAACCTACGCACAGCTGGTTTGGTATCTGCAACAGGAAACATTGTTGGAGCCAACGTAGTAGCTGGTGGGTATGTCACAGCCGCAGGTAACGTTACAGGTGGCAACATTGTTACAGGTGGATTGATCACAGCAACCGGTACTGTGTTTGGTGGTAATTTGAGCACTGGTGGTACAATGAGTGCTGCTGGCAACGTTGATGGTGCAAATTACAATACCAGCGGTTTGATTGTGGCTACTGGAAATGTCAGTGGCGGTAATTTCAACACTGGCGGGTTAATCACAGCAACCGGTAATGTAACTGGTGGCAATTTAATCACAGCTGGCTTGGTTCAGGGCGCTACTGTTAGTGGAACTGCCAACGTTATTGGTGGTAACCTACGCACAGCAGGACTAGTCAGTGCAACTGGCAATATTGACGGTGGAAACTTGCTCACTACTGGTCTAGCATCGGTAACTGGCAATATTGATGGCGGAAACTTGCGTACAGCTGGATTGGTCACTGCAACTGGAAATGTCACAGGTGGCAATGTACTTTCGGGTGCGTTGGTACAAGGTACCACAATCAGTGCCACTGGCAACTTAGCTGGTGGTAATGTTGTTGTTGTGGGCAACGTAGAAGGTGCCAATATCAATGGTGCATTTATCAGTGCTTCTGGTAATGTTTTGGGCGGTAATATAAACATTACTGGCAATATCGTTGACACAGGTGAATTGACAATTATCAGTGGCGCTGGTGCTAATATTGTATTGGCTGCTAACGGTGTTAGCGTATTGACCACAACACCTACTGGTGCCAATATTTCAGGTACAATCAACGCAACTGGCAATGCCAATGTGGCAAACATGGGCACCACAGGATTGATCAGTGCCACAGGCAACATCACTGGTGGCAATGTGCTAACTGGTGGATTGATATCAGCCGCAGCCACAGTCACAGGTGGCAACTTGTCTACAGGCGGTACTGCAAGTGCCACAGGCAACATCACTGGTGGCAATGTGCTAACTGGTGGATTGATATCAGCCGCAGCCAATGTAACCGGCGGCAATTTGATTACTGGTGGTTCTGTCAGTGTTGCTGGAGCTGTAAGTGCCACAGCCAATGTCACAGGCGGCAACATTTTGACAGCAGGTTTGATTTCTGCAACTGGAACAATCACTGCATTTGGTAACCTAAGTGCTGGTAATATCAGCACTTCCAATCTTGTTAGTGCAGGCCAGTTGTTCTCATCAGGCAATGTTAGTGGTGTTGGCAATGTCATTGGCGGAAATGTAGTAACTGCTGGTTTGATAACAGCCGCAGGCAATGTAACAGGTAGCAATATTGTCACCAGTGGATTGATCACTGCAACTGGCAACGTCAACGCAAGCAATTTCAATGCAGGAACTAGCATTATCGCCGCAGGCAACATTACAGGTGGCAATGTAATTGCTACCACTTTCTACGGTAATATTTCAGGCAATGTCAGTGCAGCTGGCTCAAACACACAGGTACTGTTTAATGATACCGGTTTTGCCAACGCCACTGCGGGCATGACTTTTGACAAGACAACCAATGCACTCAGTATCACTGGTACATTTGCCACAAATGGTGCAGCCGCAGATATTAACGTTGGCGGCAGAATTTCAGTAGCTGGTAACATTTTGACCGGTACTGGTAACATCAGTGGCGGCAACGTTTTGAGTGGCGCTCAACTCAGTGGTATTGGTAACGTAACTGGTGGCAATTTGGTTACTGGGGGCATAATCACTGCAATTGGCAACATTATTGGTGGCAACGTCAGTGCCGCAACAGTAAGTGGTACCACAGTCAGCGCAACTGGTAACGTACAAGGTGGCAACGTCAGTACAGCTGGGTTGGTGACAGCCACAGGCAATGTTACTGGCGCTAACTTTAATACTGCAGGACTTGTGGATGCAACTGGTAATGTCACTGGTGGTAACTTAATCACAGCTGGTATAGTGACTGCAACTGCCAACGTCAACACTGGTTCTGGTGTGCTGGCTACTGGCAATGTCACAGGTGGTAACATCAACACAGGCGGCCTAGCATCTGTTACTGGAAACGTAATTGGTGGTAACATCAGCACCGCTGGTCTAGTAACTGCCACAGGCAACGTCAACACTGGTGCTGGTGTATTGGCCACAGGAAATGTACGTGGTGGCAACGTAATCAGCGTGGCCTTGGTGCAGGGTGTGACTCTAAGTGCCACAGGCAACGTAGTTGGCGGTAACGTAAACACAGCAGGGTTGATATCGGCAACTGGTAATATCATTGGCGGAAACGTCAATACCACAGGCTTGAGTCTGAGTGGAAACGTGGTCAGCGCAATCAATATGACTGCAAATATCACCACAACTGGCAATATTTCAGGTGGAAATATCTCAGCTACGGGCAACATAAATATTGCAGGAGATAGGGCAGCCACTGTGTCAGACGCAACTGCTCTTGCGATAGCATTAGGATAAAAAATGGCAAATACTTTTACAAGAAAACTCAGTAGACTCGTTGGTACCACAGCTACCCAAGTAGGTAATTACACAGTTCCATCAGCTACAACCACTGTTGTTGTGGGATTGTCGGTTACAAATGTGACTGCTAGTGCTATTTCAGCCAACGTTTACATTCAAGACAATGCTGCGGCCAATACATTTTTGGTAATGAACGGTCCTATTAGTTCAGGATCTAGTTTGGTAGTAGGCGGGGGTGATCAAAAGATTGTTTTGATCACAGGAGATAAATTGATTGTGCAAAGCAGTGCAGCCACCAGCCTTGATGCTGTAATGAGTATAATGGAAATTACATAATGAGTTACATCGGCCTTGATCCGCAAACGCAATTACTGAATACCAGTACTGAGTTCTTCAGTGGTAATGCAGTAAACATGCAGTTTACCTTGGCCCGCAGTGTGGCCTCAGCGTCTGACCTAGACGTCATGATTGGCCAGACACTTCAGCGTCCATTTGCGGATTATGAAGCTGAAAATGTCACTTTGACTTTTCAAACACCACCAGCTAGTGGAACCAATAACATCACAGTTACCTATCGAGCTGGCGCACTAAATTCTCTTAATTTAACTGCCAATGCATTTGGTGCAGGTACTGTGGGCGCACCCAGTGTGTACTCAGTGGCTGCAAACAACACTGGTTTGTATTGGGCCAATGCCACATCAATGATTGTCAGTGTGGCTGGTGCCAACGCTGCCATCTTCAATGGTAACACTCAAAGCGTGGACCAAAACACTGGTGTTTTGGTACTAAACGGTGGCCTGGGAGTTGAGGGTAATATCCACCTGACAGGTCACATGAACCTGCTTGATACCACAGAAAGTGCCAACGTAACAACTGGTGCATTGACTGTGGGCGGTGGTGCTGGTATTGTTGGTAACCTGAACGTGGGCGGCGATATCACCTGCGTAGGTGACTTCACAGTTAACGGAACATTTACCACAACTGGTACAGACAGCTTGGAAGTTAATGACCCGTTTATCTTCTTGGCCAATGCTAACCCTGGTGACACCTACGATTCGGGGGTTGTTACTCAATATTTTACCGATGTCACACGCTACAGCGGTTTGTTCCGTGACATCACCGATGCCAAATACAAACTGTTTGGTAATTTGACCAACAAGCCCAGTACCACAGTTGACACTGCCAATGCTAGTTTTACCTACAATGATTTGGTCTTGGCTAATCTCAGTGCCACAGGCAACGTAAGTGGTACCTATGTACTGGGCAATGGTGCACTATTAACTGGTATCACTACTGACACCACACAAATTTACAATGGTACTAGCCGAGTTATAATTGCAGCATCAGCTGGTAACATTGTTGCTAACGTAGGTGGAACAACCATTGGTACATTCAGTGGCACTGGACTTGCGGTAGTTGGCGCAGTAAATGCTACCACTACCGTCAGCGTCACAGGCAACATAATTGGTGGCAACATAACCACTGCTGGACAAATCACTGGCACAGGCAATGTAACCAGTGCAGCCAATGTATCTGGTGGTAACATACTAACTGGCGGCATGATCAGCGCCGCAGCCAACATCACAGGTGGAAATATTACCACAGGTGGATTGATTACAGTAACTGGCAACGTCATTGGTGGCAATTTGGTCACTGCTGGACAAGCCAGCGCAGGTGGTAACGTTACTGGTGGTAACATTAGAACAGCCGGACAAATAAGTGCTACTGGTGCAGTGTACGGAGACAGTTTTAGTGCAGCAAATGGTGTGAGTGCCGGCACAACCGTTGCGGCAACTACAGACATCACTGCTGGTGGCACAATTTCAGCAGTAGGAACAATCACTGGTGATGGCGGCATTGTCTCAACTGCCAATATTTCTGGTGCCAACGTATTGGCATCTGGCTATGTCAGTGCTGTGGGTAATGTATTTGCTGCCAATTTGGTTGTGGCAACCAACATTTATGATGCCACAGCAATGAATATCACAACTGGCACTGGCAATATAACATTGGCGCCGGCTGCTGGATCAAATGTTCAAATTTCCAGCAATGCCAACATCACAATAGCTACAAATTCTACCAGCACCACATCGGGTGCATTAAGAGTTGCTGGCGGTGCTGGCATTGTGGGCAACGTTTACATTGGTGGGTTAGAAACTGTTACAGGTAATATCACTGGCGGCAACATTCTTACAGGTGGGTTAGTTAGTGCAACAGGTAACGTCACTGGTGGTAACTTGATAGCCACCGGTTTTGGGACTAATCTGGTTCAAGGTGGGACATTGAGTGCCACAGGTAATGTCATAGGCGGCAACATACTCACAGGCGGAATTGCCAGTGCTACAGGAAACATTACTGGTGGCAATATTATCACAGGCGGAGCAGTATCAGCTACAGGTGCTGTGAGCGCTACCGGTAACGTAGTGGGCGGCAATTTAGTGTCTACAGGCGCTGTGAGCGTAGGCGGTGTAGTCAGTTCTACAGGCAATGTAATTGGTGGCAATATTACCACAGTTGGCCAGATGTCAAGCACTGGCAACATTACATCTGCTGGCAACATTGCTGGTGGTAATTTGTTGGCCACAGCTTTGATACAAGGTGCTAACGTCAGCGCCACGGCAAACATTGTGGCCACTGGCAATGTCACAGCAGCCACTTTCTTGGGCTCACAGTTGAGTTTGAGTGGCAACGTTATTAGTCAAATTGCAACTACTGGTAATGTAACTGGTGCCAACGTCAATGCCACAGCAGTGGTCAGTGCAGTGGGTAACATCATTGGTGCTAATTTAAACACAGTGGGGTTGGTGCAAGCTGCAACAGTTAGTGCAACTGGTAATATCACAGGCGGCAATATTAGCACTGCTGGTAATTTAGCGGCTCCAACTGCGGCTCAAAATACCAATACCACAGCAGTGGCCACAACTGCTTATGTTCTTGGACAGCTAAGTTCAACAACACCTACTGCTATTGCAGCCTCAGGTGCAGTGGGCACAGGTACAACATTTGCACGTTCCGATCACACTCATTCAGGCGTAACATCAATCACTGGTACTTCTAACCAAGTCACTGCCAGTGCATCAGCAGGTGCTGTGACCTTGAGTTTGCCGCAAAGCATTGCAACCAGTTCAGCAGTACAGTTTGGTAGCTTGACAGTCACAACTGGCAACATCACACTGGGCAACATCATCAATGGTGGTGCTAACCTTGCTGGTAATATTGGATCAGCAACTGGCTATTTCAACACTGTTTTTGCCAAAGCCACATCAGCACAGTATGCTGACTTGGCAGAAACATACAGAGCTGACGCCGAATACCTACCAGGCACTGTGGTCAGCTTTGGCGGGGAATTTGAAGTCACACTTACTGTTGGACAAAATTGTTCTAGAGTAGCTGGTGTTATTTCAACCAATCCAGCGCATGTCATGAACGCAGGCTTAGAATTTGATAACACAGCAGTGGTGGCTCTCACTGGGCGTGTGCCAACATCAGTTGTGGGTACTGTGAGAAAAGGTGACATGATGGTATCAGCAGGCCACGGTCGAGCACAAGCTTGTGCAACACCAGCTGTGGGCACTGTGATTGGTAAATCACTGGAAAACTTTGATGGCGCAGAAGGTGTTATCGAAGTTGTGGTTGGTAGATTATAAGGACACACAATGAGTTATGTAGGCAATTCACCTAACATTGGTCAGTACAGAAAAATAGACACGTTGATCTTTGACGGGGTAGAAACCACTTTCAATATAACTGTGGGCGGCACCAGTTTTAATCCGCCCACAGCCTATGCCATGATGGTGAGTTTGAACAATGTAATTCTCAATCCTGGTGTTGGATTCAGTATCACTGGATCCACTATAAGTTTTCCCACAGCCCCAGCGGTGCACACACCGTTTTTTGGTTTAATATTTGGCGATACACTATATACTGGCACACCAAGCGACAACACAGTTGGTACCAGCAAAATAGTTGATGCCAGCATCACTTATGCAAAGTTTGGACAAGATACACAAGCCCGTTTGACAGCAGGTCAAATTATATTTGGAGTTTAAAAGATGGCAAGAAAAAGACTATACGAGTATTCGTTTACACCTGGTACAGGTGGCCTGGGCACTGTCAAGGTTCCCGATAGGTACAATCTAGCGGATATATTGGCCATTTATGATACAACAGTAAACGTTGCTATCTATAACTTTGCTGACAATACCATGGGCGGCACAGTGTCATGGGCTCCTGGGCCAACCGCTACTTTTCCCGCAGCGTATGCTGGTGTCACAACCATCACACTAGATCTTAATACTACCACACTCAGCGCCAATGACAAATTGGCTATCTACATCGAAGATCGTGCCTTGACAGTAGAACCCTGGGCATTTGGCGAAGATGCTATTGGTCGTAACAGAATTTCAAATCCCGAAGCTCTTATTGACGCTGACTTTGAATACGGTTTACAAAATACCAAATGGCAAAACGTCAGCACCAACAACAATATTCCTGGCTTCTATGAAGATATTGGCGGAGATATTGTTTACAACACCAATGGATATTTAAGTTTGTTGGCAGGTGATGACCTAATTACATCCAACGTTGATACCAGTGTCAAGTTACAAAACCCTGGAACCCCGGCCTGGATTGCAAATGATTATGCTCTAGTTATCAGTCAAACTCAAGGCAATGTAACACCTTTTGTGAGTGCTTATCTCACAGCCAATGTCAACAGTTCTGCTGAAAGAACATTTACAGTTAACAGTACAACTGGTATCACTGCACTTGACAATGTGTTGATCATCAATCGCCCAATCAGTGGTGGTACCACACTGGCCACAGCCAATATTACCAGCACAGCAACAACCACAGTCAACGTGGCCAACGTTGCGGCCGCACCGTTAATTGTGGACGGCAGTTATATTATTGTAGAAACTGACACTTCGGGTGTGTATGAAACCATGGCAGTAACTAACGTAACAGCCAATACACTCACAGTTACTAGACAAACCAACAACACCAATGGTGCCGGAGCCAACATTACCATTGGAAGAAACGTTTATCCTGTAAGCACACTGGAAATTGCTCAAGTGCAAGAAGTTACAGATAGCACCACTTTGCAACTGCAACGTGGTTGGTATAACATTCCTGCTGCCAATACTTTCTACAGCGGCAGCGTTATTCAGCGTCTCAGTGCCAACGTAGAATTGGTCAAACAAACAGTGGTAAGCACCTTGGTCAATGGTACTCAAACCATCACTCGTGGTCAGTTTAATACCACTGCATTGACTGCAGCCGGTGCTGGATCACCGTTTGTACGCATGACTGGTATGTTCTATGCCAGCGGAAGCAATGCTCTAAGTGAAATTGGTGTCAACCAAAGTGACACTCCAGTTGTTACTGGATCATACGTCAGCAATCAAAATACAGCTTCGTCAAATGCCGAAGGTGTGTCATTGGTATCTTTGAGTGAGGACAACAATTTCTTCTATTATCCTCGACGCACTCCTAGCCTAGCAGCTGGATACCCAATTAATCAATATGATTCTATCATACGGCAGGCCTTTCCTTACACTGGTGCAGATTTGGACATTGCGTCAATCACTAGCGATGGTGCCGATCCCAGTACTATTACTGTGACCACAGTCTATGCTCATGGTCTAGTACCAGGAACTCCAATTTTGGTAAATCTCAGTGCTGGCACCAACCAAGCCTACGGCGACGGTAGTTTTATTATTATTAGTATACCTAGCACAACAACCTTTACATATCAAGCCAAGACAGGCGCAGCAGTTTCAGGATCGTTGGCTGGCATAATAAATGTACGGTCAAATGCAGTGTTCTTGCCAAGATCATTTGATGGTGGTGTGGTGTTAGGCCCAGGCACACCCACACGAGGCGCCAGCGCCATACGTCAGACTAAAAAATATTTCCGTTACCAGTCTGGTAAAGGTATCTTGTTCTCATCTGGTACTATGTTAAAACCAACGTTTGATATCAGTGCTTTGAGCGCAGCCGGCACAACTGTCAACAGCAATATCACAGTAACAACTGATCTAGAACACGGGCTAAACGCTGGTGCTACTATAACCATAAGTGGGGTGACCACAAGCGGATACGATGACACGGGTTACATAGTTACAACCATTGTCAGCGATACCAGCTTTGTTGTACAAGCTCAAAATGTACTGGGTAGTGCATCACCAGAATTGGGACAGCAACCTAGAATTGCAATCACAGCCTGGCATGGATCTAGTATTCGCGCTGGTATTTTTGATGATCAGAACGGCTTGTTCTGGGAATCAGATGGTATATCATTGAATGCTGTGCAACGAACCAGTACATTCCAACTTGCTGGCCTGGCCAGTGTAGGTGTGGGCTCAAACTTGGTAACTGGTGATGGTAATGGCCGATTCCAAGACCAACTCAACAACGGTGATGTAATTGTGATCAAGGGCATGACTCACAGTGTTACCAGCATAACCAATAACAATCGCATGACTGTGGTACCAACATTCCGTGGGGTATCTAATCAAACTCGAGTTAAACTGACCTTGCGTAACGAAATTAGAGTTCGCCAGGATGATTTCAACATTGACACCATAGATGGTACTGGACCCAGCGGATACACCATTGACACCAATAAAATGCAGATGTTGGGAATTGAGTATTCATGGTACGGTGCTGGTTATGTAACATGGATGGTGCGTGGTCAAGATGGTCGTTTTATTCACGCACATCGCAGACCCAACAACAACTTGAACAATGAAGCATACATGCGTTCTGGTAACTTGCCAGCACGATACGAAGCCATTAACGAAACTGCAACCAGCAGTTTAAATGGTTCCATTGATTCAAGTCAAACCACAATCACACTGCGTGATGCAACTGATTACCCTGATGCGTCTGTGACTTATCCTGTGTTTGTGATGATTGACAGCGAAATTATCAAGTACAGTGGCAAAACTGGCAATGACCTAACTGGTGTTACCCGGGGTGCTACCTTTACGCAATGGGTTGAAGGTGCAAGCCGCAGTTTCACATCCAGCGCAGCCACTAGCCATACAGACAACACTGGTGTAATATTGATTAGTAATACTTGTACGCCACTGGTTAACCACTGGGGTAGTTCAGTAATCATGGATGGTAATTTTGATGGTGACGAAGGCTACCAGTTTACCTATAATCGCACCAACTATGGTTTGCCTGCTGTGATTGGTAACAGACAAGTTGCATTTGCTATGCGCCTGGCTCCCAGCGTGAGCAATGGTATCATTGGAGATCTGGGTGTGCGTGACTTGATCAACCGTGCTCAGTTAACACTGACCAGTTTGAATTTTCAAGTAAGTGCTGGACGATATCTAGTTGAAGGTATTTTGAATCCCAACAACATTGACTCAGCCAACACTTCTTGGCAAGGACTCAACAACTTGGGTGGTGGATTCCAGCCTAGTTTTAGCCAGTTTTCAGTGGCACCGACATTTACTAGTCAGGCAACTGGTGGTTTAACTGGTGCTCCGTTTAATACCACAGGTGGTCTGAGCAGAAGTGGTGTTAAAATTGCCAGCAGTAGCTCAAAAGTATATGCAAACTTAACACCAGTCAACGTGTCAAGTTCAGGTTCGGGTGCAAACGTAACAGTGAGTTTGACTGCGGCTGGTACCACATACACCACAACTACTACTTCTATTGCAATACAGGCATCTGGTACTGGGTATGCAGTGGGCGATACTATCAAGATTCTTGGTAATACGTTAGGCGGGTCAACCACAACCAATGACTTGACACTAACAATTCAAGCTATTACTGCTGATATTACTGGTGGTGAACGACTGTTTGCTATTCCAGTTAGTTCCACAAACCAAGGTGTGTTGGATTTGAGTTCAGTCAAACAAATTGGTACCAGTACTGTGCCTGGTACAGGAACTTACCCTAACGGGCCTGAAGTGTTGGCTGTGCAGATCACTGCACTGTCAACGGTGTCAAATCCAGTGGGAGAAATTCAGCTCAGCTTCCAAGAAAGCCAGGCTTAACGATCAGTGCCAGCGGCAAGATACCGTTCTACGGTTTCAATCTTGCCCTGCACTGCTTCAATATTCACAGTGTTCCATAAACCTGGATGCATGGGCTTGGGCCATGTGCCAGCATCAATCCATGCATAGCCCAGGTGTTCGTGATTGAGTTCAGGACAAAATTCGTGCTCAGTGGCACACACCCATGTGTTGTATTCAAACTGTCCGTCGGCACTGGTAAACTTCTCCAATGGCACTAAACGTTGATATTCAGGAAAAAATCCCAGTTCTTCAGTGCATTCGCGCTCCATACCACCCAGCAAAGTTTCGCCAGTTTCTACTTTGCCACCTGGCAGTCCCCAGGCACCGGGGTGTTTGTTGTCGTTACGCAAGAGATACAGGTAACGACCAGTAGTGCTGGCCCTAAACCAAACACCCACTGCTCTTACAGCACTAGAATCCATTGACCTCCAGGATAGAGGCCCTGATAACTTTTGATCCATGTTTCACCAGTCCACATATATTGTACACCAGTAGTTATGTTTGTGACATACTGAATACTAGATTGTGCGCTGGCATCAAATTTCACACGCCAATAACCATTTTGGTATTCAATTATGTCGTTGGCGCTAGCCACCAATGGCCGCCCGTTGGCTCCAACCCAGGCTTCAGCAGGCCCTTCATTGCCCAGTGCTCCAGTGCCTTCAGTAAGCAAATAGCGTTGACCATCTAGTGCACTGTCAAGTCCATTGAGAGGACCACTCAGTAGTGGGTTGACCACAGCATCTACGGGATCCAGCGTATTTTGTGGCACTGTGTCAATATCCACATCATACAACACAAATCGGTCATCGTTGGGATCTAGTGTAATGGTACCAATTACTTCGGTATCATCAGGCTGAATCAGTCTAATCTGACTGACCCCAGGACGTAGAACGCCATACACGCCAATCACAGCAGGCCATAACAAGTTACTGTCACTCACAATGTCTGGAGGTACAAGGCTGCTGTTGGGTTGATCAACAATAGACGGATCACGCAATATTTGTATTTTGTTTCCAATCAAAACAACTTGATAACTGTATGGAGTGAATATCTGTCGTGTGCCCAGCAACAAATCACTGTCAGTGATTGCATTGTTGGCATCACCTTGAGAATCATACACGCTGGCAATGATTCGTTCAATCACGCCCAGTTTCTTGACCTTAGCTGGTGGACTAATCCAAATTGGCAATGCAAACTTCATGGTGCAAATGTCAATGGGACTTTCTGTGCCTTGCGGAATTGTTCTAGAAGTCCACTGAGTGCTTTCTAATTCAACCACAGTCAAACTGGTCCAGTCAATGTAGTTGTCTGTGCTTTGCACTTCCAATGACGGATTGAACAAGGTCACAATCTGTTCAATCAACTGTAATTTTTGGTTGGTATTTGATGTCCAAAGATCAAGTGTGACTGTGAGTTTGTAAGGTACAGGCATCAAGCGTTCGATAGTAAAAGCATTGCCTTGTGTGGTTTCGTATGTTTCTGTAGCTGGATCATACGTGCGTTGGCGCACAGCGATGTTGCTGACAAAATAAGGTTCTTGCATTCTAGGACGATCATAGTCCAAGCCTGTGATGTAGAATGTCATCAACGGAGTTGACGGCAAACTGTTGCGTGAGTTGTCTTGCAATATGGTTTGGGCATTGCGACTGGCATCACCATAACGAATTGGTACTCGTAACAGTGCAGGAGTATCCGTACCTTCTTCGCGACCGTATTCCACTTGAAATCCTGAAAAGATTCTAGTGAATTGTAGTAAGAATCTGCGTATCTGCTCGTCGTAAAAAAACTGTTGCATTAAATCTCTCTTTATTTGAACCCGCCGTCGTCGCCGTTGTCGGCTCGTGGTTTGAGAATTTCGCTAAGACTTTGCCGACTTGGAATGCGCCCTAGATCTGTGGTCAAAACGGTGTTAGTGTTATTTACAAAGCCTGAACGCAGGGTTTCATTTAATGGACCGTTGTTGAGATCAGTTCTAACTCGGTCTTCGATCTTGACCCAGCGAGCGCCATCATATCTAAACAAACGATTGGGTTTGTAGTCCAGACGCAAACAGTAGTCGCCACTGACTGGATTGAGAGGAAAACTCACACTAGGAGTCACTGGCAATCCATTGGGAGCCATGCCGTCGCCCACCAAATAGCCCATGACGTAGCCAAGATCTTTGGGAGTTACTGATGCCCCACCTTGTGTGCCGTCTGTAGTGACAGTTTGATCAGCAGTAAGCGAATCAGGATTGGCAGGCTCACCGTCTTGAGTAGGCACAATGTAAAACTTGTCAATGTCATAGCCCGACAGCGGCACTTCAATATCGGCTTGTGTGAGAATTGCATCATTGAGTTCGGTGTCTTTGGTGCGAGTGCCCTGGACGTCACTGATGGTGTTAGGAGTATACTCTCTCCAAAATGTTGTATTGGTGATTTCTGTGCCCGCTGGCACATTTCTTATGGATTGGTAGTACACATCACCAGAGTTGACCACTGACCCTGTGGGATAAAAATCGCCCGGATCCCAAATGTATTCGGCCACAAACGGCTTGTTGGTTATTGAGTTGTACTCTTGAGCATCGGTTAAGGGCGTGGCCTTAACACGCCAGGTATGTGGTAACCAAGTCTGACTCATGCCTTCAGTGGCAAAATCAGCATCTTGTACCACATAGTATTTTGGCAAGCCACGCGGCAAGTTTGGATTGAGTGGATGAAAATCTTTAAGGTTGGGCAGTTCTAAAACGTCGCCAGTCATGAGTTTGCGTCCAAATGTGTCTATCATGTTATTGTAGTGAAACGTGATAAACAGGGTGTCGTTGTTTAAAAACAAACCAAACTGTGTTAGATCAAAGTCAATATCTTGATGGTTGTATACTCCACGCATGATATACACGTCGGGTGCATAGATTCTATCACGGTTTTCTAGCAACAGCAAGTCCTGAATGTTCATTGGACTGAGTTCATCATAGATAGGTTGGGTGGCGTCAAAATTGCCGCTGAATGCCGAATCCTCACCTCCAGTTTCTGGGCCCAAAAACTTATGAACATACACATCCATGCCACCCACGGTGTACATCTCAGAGATAGTGCGATCCAAAAACTGGTAATCACGGGTACGATTTGGGCGGTATAAACTTAGGCGTGGCATAGTGTATATTTATGGGCTGGTTGACCAAATATTCTAAACCTGCTACAATTTGGGCATGAAAGTAGTTCGACTGGATCGCAGATTCAAGCAATACAAAAACCACGGGCATGTGATTGCTGTGCGATGTAAATCATGGCTTGAGGAAGGCGTTCCTCTTGAAAAAATATGCGATACCAAACTGGGAGCCCGAGGCTACATGCCCGACAATGACTGGCATTCATATTTTGGCAAAGTCAACGGGCGCGGCCTACGTCCGTTTTGGATCACATTCCGCCGGGAATCAGATCTTACTTTAGTACTACTTTCTGCCAACTTGACCAAATAATCACTATCTGCTATAATACACACTTGTTCACTACAGGAGTCCGTATGCAAAAGGCAGCAAATTTTGTTGCAAAGTACTCTACTGCCAACAAGTCCAAAGCAGTTGTGCCCTATGACCTAATAAAAGCCACAGAAAAATGGGTGGAATACAGCCTGGACATTGTTGACATGAATCGTATTTTGATGAAGTCAGACTTTGACACCAAATGGCGGCTGATGGAGGCTCTTGATGTTGCAGAGCGCAAACGAAAGTACATGTACAACCACAAAAACTTCAAACTCAAACGTGCCACGGAATTGTTTGAACTGTGCCGAGATTTAACTGTAAAATAAGTAAGGACACACATGAGCACCACATTCAAAATTAAACTGCTAAACCCCCGCAGTTCCGACACCAACATTCTTGGGATGGAGCCAACTTGGCAAGTCCAACCCACTGAGTATCGCATCACAGCATTGAGCAAAGCGTTCACCTGGTACAATTATTTTTACGGCAAAAAAGATGCCCGTGACATGATTGTGAATTATTTGGAAACACATGGTCGAAAGGCCGATGTGCGACTGCTCAAAGGCATTCCTGACTCGGCCATCCGCTTGACCACAGGCTGGTTGTGCCGCATGACCATGCTGGGCCTGGAGTTGAACGACAGCGAACAGGCTAGATTACAAAGCCAATTGAGAGAAATACTGGACAGCAAACAAAACACAGTGGAAGAAGCCCCAGAAGAACCAGTGGCGCCCAAGATCACAATTCAAGATCGTCTGCGTGAAAAAGCCAACGAGTGCGACGGTGAGCTAGAGGGCTTGTTTGACGAGTTCTTGTTGAGTGGTGCCAAGATGACCGCAGACTTCAAGCCTGTGGTGATCATGCGTGGATTGAACATAGCGCCACAAATGGTCAGTCAAATTTCTGACAACTGGAAACGCAAACTGTCAGAGTTTGAACGTGTGGTAGAAGGTAAGGATGCACAACTGGTTGAGGGCTACAGTCATCTCTCCAAGATTCAAATGCGCAACGTAATCAAGTTCTGCGAAGCTGTGATCAACGACTGCGGTGCTTATGTACAGATCAAGAAAGTGGAACGCAAGCCACGCAAGGTCAAAGCAGTGCCACCCGAAAAACGTGCGGCTAAGTTTAAGATTCTGGCAGAATTTGCTGAACTCAAATTGAAATCATTACCGGCTGCAAGCCTTGTGGACAAGAGCGAAGCTTGGTTGTATGACACTAAAAAACGCAAATTGATTCACTTGGTAGCAGATGAATATGCCAAGGCCTTCACAGTCAAGAGCAACAGCATCATTGGTTTTTCTACAGCAGAAACCCTGCAAAAAACTGTGCGCAAACCACAGGACGTGGTCAAGGCCATGCAGGCCGCGGGCAAGCCAGCGGCACGTAAGATGTTTAAAGAGCTTACTACTACAGAAACTGCATGGAATGCTCGAGGTACTGAGAATTTGATTATACTCAAGTCTTGGTAATTTATAAATAGGTAATGCACGTCATTCCCAACAAGGTTGATTTTTATATCACCAATGTTTGTAATTTAACCTGCGATAATTGCAACAGATTTAACAACTACAAATTCACTGGATGGCAACGTTGGAGCGACTATGCTGACGTTTACAAACAGTGGAGCAAACAAGTCAAGCTCACTGCTATTACTATAATGGGCGGTGAGCCTTTTCTCAATCCCACGCTGGTAGATTGGGTACAAGGACTAAACAAGACATTTAACACTAGTGTTCAAATTCTAACCAATGGCACAAGATTCAAACACATGCCTGAATTGTACCCCTTGTTGAAATATGTTGACAGCAACGGAGTGATGAATCACATTGGAGTTAGCTTACACAATCTTGAAGAACTTGAAACCTTAAAACAAGACATCTGTAATTTTTTACAAGGGCCAGTTAAAGAAACTTCAATAACTGATTCAGACAATTGGGACGGGTGGTCTTTTGTTGATGTAAATGGTGTAACAGTAAGAGTGTTTATCAAGGATGAGTTTGGTCCTTCAGCCCTTCGCGTAGACTATCGAAAACAATTAACTATACACCGAAGCGATCCCAATTTGGCGCATCAGGCATGCGGCTTTGTAAAGTGGAAAAGTTATCATTTTGTCAAAGGCAAACTTTACAAATGTGCCCCAGTTGCATTATTACCAGAATTTGATAGACAACATCCGTTGCCGTTGTGGCCTGGCGAAAGAGAAATATTAGGTTCGTACAAACCACTGACTGTAGAAAACTACGATGAGTATTCTAAACAGTTTTGGGAAACACTTGATGATCCGGTGCCGCAGTGCCAATTTTGTCCAGTACATGTGACTGTTCAAAAAATATTTCCAATTAGAAAAAGATCATTCAATGATTGATGATGTGTATCAAGGCGAGGCATACATTAAATCTAGTTGCCTTCAGCGTGAGCAAAACGTTGCGGCACTGCTTCAAGACCTAATAGGCAACCTTGGGTACAAACAAATTGACGACGCTAAAGTTTGTTGGCAAGCTGGCTTGCACAATGCAGTTGTAAGATTAGGAGACGACTTTAACACCTGCTACTCAGTGTTGACATTAAAAAACTCCAACCAACGGTTTCCAGAAAACACAGTTGTTATAACTGACAACAAAGTTTTATCTACCCCTGACTGTACTGTGTGTAAGTTGCCTGACAGCTACTGGGGAATTTTTTATTATCAACCCAACGGGGAATTTCTGCCCCAAAAAAATCTTCATCTAAGTATAAACCGTGGAGATTCTCAACGTCAGGCAATTCTCAAAGAGTTTGTTAATGTTCGTGGAATCACTGAACAAGATTACCTGAACTACAATGCAGGCAGTACCAGTGACAGTCCAATTTTAAATCGCATGGTAAGTTTTGAAACAGCAAATTTGCAGAGTTGGGTTAATCTTGTAGTTGAAACCTATGCTGGTGACGACACCATAACGTTTAGTGAAAAAACTTTTAGAGCATTGCAAACGCCAGCCCCTTGGATGTTGTATGCTTGCAGAACTACAATCAGTTACTTGAAATCGTTGGGGTTTGATGTACTAGATGATGTAATAGATCATGGATATGAAAATACCTATCAAACAGGAGTCAACGGGGCTGATAAAATTCAAGACTGGCTAAAATATGCAGTTCAAAATTTAAGACACGCTAGATCATATCCCAATTTGGCTGTTCGATGCCAGCAAGCTGCCATACACAATCAACAATTACTTGCAGCCTGGCAAAAACGCTGGCCCTTGGATTTTTCTACCTGGCTGCCCTCTGCGATCAATGCGCTAAATATGCAACTACAGGATTAAATCATGGCAGAACAGCAAGACACATTATCTCAACTCAAGCAAAATCTCAATGAGTATGTACAACTTCAGCTGGGTGCACAGATCATTGATCTGGAACTTGATCCCGAGCACTACGAAGCCGCGTATCAAAAAACCATTGGCACCTATCGTCAACGTGCCAATAATGCCTATGAGGAAAGTTACAGCTTCTTTTACTTGGTCAAAGACGAAAACGTTTACACACTGCCTCAAGAAGTCATCAGTGTGCGACAGTGTTTTCGTAGAACGTTTGGTGATGCCACAGGCCCATACGCAAGTAATTTTGATCCGTTCAGCCAGGCCAGCTTGAATGTTTATTTGATGAACTTCAACGTGTCTGGTGGCCTGGCCACTTACGACTTTTATTCACAGTATGTAGAACTGGCTGCTAGAATGTTTGGTGGGTACATGAACTACACCTACAATCCTGTCACAAAGAAGTTGCAGTTGATTCGTGATCCCAAAAACACCGGAGAAGCTGTGTTGCTATGGACTTACAACTTGAAACCAGAAATCAACTTGCTCAGCGATTTCCAAATCCAACAATGGATCAAGGACTACATGGTAGCCAACTGCAAGATGATCATTGGTGAAGCACGTGAGAAGTTTGGGCAAATTGCAGGCCCACAAGGCGGCGGTACCCTAAATGGCACTGCCATGAAAGCCGAAGCCAAAGAAGCCATGGCTGATCTCATTGGTCAATTGGTAAACTATGTGGATGCCAGCCAGCCATTAACTTGGGTAATTGGTTAATTGACAACGTCACAGTGACCTGCTATAATACAGCATGGACTTGATGATTGACATGGAAGGCCTTGCTACAGGCCCTGAAACTTGTATTCTCACTATTGCCGCACAAGGTTTTGATCCTCTTGGCGATGGCTACTACCCTGACAAGTTTTACTATGCCAGGGTTGATCTTGAAAGCCAACCCAATCGTAAAATTGAACAAGGCACCATAGAGTGGTGGGCCACACAAAAAGAAGCACAAGCAGAAGCCTTTGCTGAAGAAGGTCGTATACCTTTGGACGAGGCACTGGACGGATTAGGTAAACTGATTTGGCACTCCAAGCGTATCTGGGCCCAAGGTCCCACGTACGACATGACCATCTTGGAGCATGCTTACAAAAGCTACAACAAACCCATTCCCTGGCAGTACTACTCAGTGCGGGACAGTCGCACAGTGTTTGGGTTGTGGCCAGGCTTAGAAAAGCCCCCTACAAGCCATCATGCATTAGAAGATTGCCGCAGACAAATTGGCCTGTTGCAAGACACACTTAAATACTTCAAAATAAAGGAACTGGCATGATCATTGGCATCTGTGGATTCATTGGCTCGGGCAAGGACACCATTGCAGATTACCTAGTTAATTTGCATCACTTTCGTAGAGAAAGTTTTGCCAACAGCCTTAAAGATGCTGTAGCACAGGTGTTTGGGTGGGACAGAACCATGCTGGAAGGCCGCACCAAACAGGCCCGCGAGTGGCGTGAAGTACGTGATGAGTGGTGGAGCAATCGATTGGGCTTAAATATTACCCCGCGTTGGGTGCTACAGCAGTGGGGCACAGAAGTATGTCGTCGTGGGTTTCATGATGACATCTGGATTGCTGCACTAGAAAACAAGTTACGCAACAGTCAAGATGATGTGGTGATCAGTGACTGCCGCTTCCCCAATGAAATTACTGCCATTAGAGCAGCCGGGGGCAAAGTCATTAGGGTAGTGCGTGGGCCTGAACCTGATTGGTATCAAGATGCTGTGAATGTCAACGAAGGTCGGGGTAACATGAGTTGGATGATCAGTCGTGAGCGACTAAAAACTCTAAAAATTCATGCATCAGAAACTGCTTGGGTAGGCACAAAATTTGATTTAGTATTAGACAACAATGGTACGCTGGATCACCTATACCAACAAGTCAAGCAGTTGGCTACTGGTCAGGCTCAAGATCACCCGGCAGCCAAGTAGAGTCATATCTGTGTAGGTCAGCTACACAATTCAAACACACTGTTTTTAAGTTCCTTAACTCACAGTTGTCAAGATTACCGTCTACATGAAACACCAATAACTGACTGTGGTGTCTTGCTTTAAACCCACATCGATCACATGTGGGTTTTTTCTTGTAGCCTGCTGCTTCCCATCTTGGCACACGCCGTTTGATTCCTTTGCCCTTGCGTAAACATGTTTCGCATCTTGATCGGTAATGCACACGATCTTCTTTGATATAATTAATAGCACACAGACGTTGGTTGCAGGCTTGACATACTGGTCTTTTCATGCTGTATTTATAGTGGACCTTTGCCAAAGGGCGTCGTAAAGCACTGTTTTTGCCGGTTGCCAATAAATATTAGAACTTGAAAAGGACCCCACTATGGCTCTAGTATCTCCAGGCGTAGAAGTAACAGTAATTGACGAGAGTCAATACATTCCTTCAGCTGTTAACACAGTCCCGTATTTTGTAATTGCCACTGCTCAGAACAAAGTTTCTGGCGACGGTATTACTGTTGCTGCCGGCACCACCGCAGCCAACGCCAACAAAACATATCTAATCACCAGTCAACGAGACTTGGTTGCCACATTTGGCGTACCATTCTTTTACAACACCACAACTGGTACACCAATCAATGGTTACGAGCTTAACGAATACGGTTTGTTGGCTGCATACTCAGCATTGGGTGTTACAAATCGTTGCTATGTTCAACGTGCTGACATTGATTTGACCGAACTCACCGCCAGTTTGAGTCGTCCTACTGGTGCTCCAGACGACGGCGCATATTGGATAGACACTAGTGTTTCTCAATGGGGACTGCAAGAGTGGAATCAAACTACCGGAACTTTCACTGTTAAAACACCATTGGTATTGACCAGTGCTGACGACATGACTGATTGGGACGGTGGTGATTTTACTCCAATACCAAGTCTTGGTAACATCGGCGATTATGCCATTACTATTCCCCCATACAATCCAGCTTCTTTAACACCTGATGATTACACTCACATCAATGGTTACTATAAAAATAGTGGAAACATTTGGGTATTGTTGGGCGACGAACCCTGGCAACAATCTTGGCCCACTATTACCGGTACCAATGCACCGTCTACCGCTAGCTTGAATGCTATTGCTGGTGCTCAAATGACCATTAATGATTCGGTTGTTACATTGCCTGCAGGTGGTGTATCAGCATTGGCATCAGCCATTAATGCTGCGGCCATTACTGGTATTACCGCAGCTGCCGTAGGCGGCAAACTGACAATCTATGCTGACCGTAATGCTACAAATGACGGTTCCTCACTGACTTACCCCATGGGCGTGGCCAGCATTGAGCCTTCTGGTGCACAAGGCGGCGCATTGTTTACTGCATTGGGATTGACATCTGGTGAATATTCAGCACCACTATTTTTATCTGCTTACAGTTATCAAGTTCCAAACTGGCGCACAACTGGACCAAATGGCGGTTCCCCAACTGGCTCTGTATGGAATAACGAAAGCGCCGCCAACAATGGTGTTAATATTGTGGTTAAGCGATACAGTGCTACATTGGCTGATTGGATCACACAAGATTGTCCAGTTTTTGCAAACGATGCTACAGCAAACTATATCCTTGATCCCAGTGGTGGTGGTAAAAATATTCCTGAAGGCACAATCATTGCCCAATCCAGTGCACAATTTTACTTAACTACTCCAGTTGATAACTTCAGTTATGTAATTTTGCAACGTGCAGCTTTTGGTGCCACCATAGTTACAGGCACTGAACAAAGTCCAACGTTTACTAGTGGCAACTCATTTAGCATTTTTGCATCTGAACCTGGGTCAACCACACTCAGCGGCACATCTGGTAATGCAGTATTAGCCGGTACAACTCCAGCTGCCTTCTGCGCAGCAGTTAGTGCAGCCAATGTGCCATATGTTTCAGCATCAGTCAACAGTGCTGGTAACATTGTGATCACACACAGTCAAGGCGGCAGTATTCTCTTGCAGAACGTTTTGGGAACACCAGTGACCTCAGCTGGCTTCACAGATGCAACACCTTTCTGCAGACCACCCAGCGGCACTACAAATGGTATTGTTCTCAGTAACTGGGTAACACAACCTGACTTTGAATACACTGCCAGCGACACAGCACCAGATCAAGATCCTGCTGATGGCCGTTTGTGGTATTACAGTTCAGTAGACGACTGTGACATCATGATCAATACTAGTTCTGGTTGGAGAGGTTACCAAAACGTCACCAATGATGTACGAGGATTTGATCTAAGTCTCACCAACGCCAGCGGACCTATCGTGGCACCCACAGCGCCTGCCAGTCAAAACAACTCAGCTCAAAGCGCATTGGTATATGGTGATTTGTGGATTGACTCAAGTGATTTAGAAAACTATCCTGTAATATATCGTTGGGAATCAGTTGATAACACAGATCAGTGGGTGTTGGTAGACACTACTGACCAAGTTACAGAAAATGGTGTGTTGTTTGCTGACGCACGTTGGGCTCCTAACGGAACAACTGACCCCATTGCTGATCCAATCCCAACCATTGTGAGCTTGTTGACTTCTAACTATTTGGATCTTGACGCTCCTGACTACACATTGTATCCACAAGGTATGCTGTTGTGGAATACTCGTCGCAATGGCTACAATGTCAAGAGTTTCCAAGTCAATTACTTTAACTCAACAACTTTCCCCGATGACACATTGCCCAGCGTCAAGAACACATGGCTCACTGCCAGTGGCAACAAAGACAATGGTAGCATGTACTCAGGCCGTCAAGCTCAGCGCAAGATGGTGGTAGCAGCCATGAAGAGTGGCATTGATACCAGCATTGCAGCTCGCGAAGAGCAAAATGGCTTTAACTTGGTTTCAACTCCTGCTTACCCAGAGTTGATTCCCAACATGATTGCTCTCAGCAATGAGCGTGGTAACACCTTGTTTGTAATTGGTGATACACCAATGCGTCTTGGTGCTGACGGCAACAGCTTGGTTGAGTGGGCTACAAACAACAATGGTCTTGGTACAGCAACAGAAGATGGTCAAGTGGCAACCAGCAACTACGCTGCAACATTCTATCCCAGCTGCCAGACTTCAGACCTCAGTGGCAACACAGTGGTAGCTCCTCCAAGTCACATGATGGTGCGCACAATCCTGCGCAGTGATGCAGTGAGTTATCCATGGTTGGCACCTGCTGGCACACGTCGCGGTGTAGTAGACAACGCTATAGCTATTGGATACATTGATTCTGCAACTGGTGAATTCCAGTCATTGAGCGTGGGCCAAGCTGTGCGTGACATCTTGTACGAGCGTAATGTAAACCCAATTACCTTTATTCCGGGTGTGGGTATTACCAACTTTGGTAACAAAACATCGACCACAACTACCACAGCACTGGATCGTATCAACGTTGCACGCTTGGTTGCATTCTTGCGTGGCAGACTAGAAGAAATTGGTAAATTGTTCTTGTTTGAACCCAATGATCAAATCACACGTAATGAAATCACCAACACTGTTGACAGTTTGATGATTGACTTGATTGCTAAACGAGCAATCTATGACTACTTGGTTGTTTGCGATTTGAGCAATAACACACCAGCACGTATTGATCGCAACGAGCTTTGGGTTGACATTGCTATTGAGCCAGTGAAAGCTGTGGAGTTTATCTACATTCCATTGCGTATTAAGAATACTGGTGAAATCTCTGGCGGAGCAGCCGGCTAAAAAAGGGTGGCTCAACCGGGCCATCTTTTTAGGTAAATAAACATATAGGAGATAACAAATGGCAAGTGCATCACTAAACAAAATGACAGTACCCTTGGCGAGCGACCAGAGCGCGACCTCGCAAGGCCTGTTGATGCCCAAACTCAAATATCGCTTTAGAGTGATGTTTGAAAACTTGGGAATTTCAAAGCCCACTACAGAAATGACCAAGCAGGTAATCAGTTTTACTCGACCCAACTTGAGTTTTGAAGAAATTTCTGTGCCTGTGTACAACAGCACAGTGAAACTGGCTGGCAAGCCCACATGGGCAGATGCCACCTGTGAAATTCGCGATGATGCCAGCGGCAAAGTTGCTAGTTTGGTTGGCGAACAGTTGCAAAAGCAAATGGACTTTTTGGAAATGGCTTCAGCTGCTTCTGGTATTGACTACAAGTTCTTGACCAAAGTTGAAGTACTTGACGGCGGCAACGGCGCAGTGGCCCCTATAGTTTTGGAGACCTGGGAACTGTATGGATGCTACCTCAAGAGTGCTGATTACGGCGCATTGAACTATGGTGAAAGTGCACCAGTCACAATTAACTTGACCATTGCTTATGACAATGCAAGCCAAGTTCCAAGTGCTACTGGACAAGCTACTGGCGTGGGCATTGCTATTGCCAACGCTTTGAGAACTGCTTCAGGTACTGTGACCGGCGCTGGCCAAAGCTAATAAGGATAACTTATGGCCAACGGTGGCGGCCCATTTGGTATTGGCAACCAGATACTCAAGGGCTTTATTGGCAATGATACCTTGCGTGATTACACTCACGCAAGTAAAACTTTTACCAGCAACAGTTATGAACTCAAGCCTAGGTACAAGTTTTTATATCATGTCAGCTTTACTATCAACACCAATGAAATTCCTTATCTCCGTGGGGTGTTTGGTAATAATGAAAGTGCTAAATTAAGTCTATTGGTCAAAACCATAGACCTTCCAAAGTTTCAAATTGCAACGGAAACACTTAACCAGTACAACCGCAAACGCATTATTCAGAAGAAAATTGATTACCAACCTGTGAACCTGGTGTTCCATGATGATGGCGGCGACAATGCCCGACGTCTTTGGTACTACTACTATTCCTACTACTACAAAGATCCCACACAACAATACTTGGCGCCAAACAACACCAACGGCAGTGTGGGTGCTAGTCAAAACCGCCAGGCTGGATTTGGATACAACACTAGAGATATCTACAGTGATGTGATGCAAGTCAAGGACTGGGGTTACAGTGGCGAGGCCTGGCAAGATGGTACCCCGGGTGCTGGTGCAAACAACACCGGCGGCAAGCCTCCATTTTTTAGTGACATTAGAATATATGGTCTTGACCAACGCAAGTTTGCAGAGTATGTGTTGATCAATCCAGTCATACAGTCTTGGAGCCATGATACCTATGATTACTCACAAGGTGGTGGCACCATGCAACACTCTGTGACCATTGCTTACGAAACTGTGAAGTATTACTCAGGTGCAGTGGGAGCATCTAGACCTGACACCAACGTTGAAGGATTTGCAGATCCATCACATTACGACACCACATTGAGTCCTATTTCAAGACCAGGTGGCAACTCAACTATTTTTGGCCAAGGCGGCTTGCTGGAGGCTGGTGTTGGTATTTTGGGTGATTTGCAAAGTGGCGGCCCTGGCGGTTTAATTGGTGCAGCGCAAAAGGCCATGAGAGTGGCCAACACATTCAAAGGCAAAAATCTTGCCAGCCTGGCCAAGAACGAAGCTTTGTCTTTGGGCGTTAACCAAATTATACAAGCCATACCTGGCGCCACTAGGCAAGTTATGAATCGAGCTGGTGGTGTGTTTATACCCACGCCACAGAAAACTCCGCAATCAGCATCGCCTCCGTTTAATCCTAACGAACCATGAGCACAGTAAACTACGCTAATACAAACATTGATCAAACTGTGAGAATTTTTGATCAATTCTATGAATATGATGTCAATGTACCTGCAGCCGAGTATGACATTGTAAACAGTTATTTCCGCAGTGTGATGACCACCACACAAGCAGCTGGCAACTTTACTGTGAGTTTGTTTAGAGTTGCTGAAGACACTGGAATACCTCCACTGTCTTTACTGAAAGAGTTCCAAGGTACTTCAGGGCTAAACTTAAACGTCAAGTTGGCTTACTATCTAAATCAAATTCGCAGTAGAGCCACATTGTTGGGAGTGGGCATATCAGTCACACCCAATGCCTATGCTGCTAGAAACATATTGCAATGAGCAAATGGGCACAGGGTTTTTATCAAATCATTAACTCAGAAAAGTACGTAGGCAACGGCGTACCCCGTTATCGCTCAGGGTGGGAACACAGCTTCATGCGTTTTTGCGATACCAATGACCACATTTTGCAGTGGGCCAGCGAAGCAGTACAAATACCCTACAGACATCCACTAACTGGCAAGCAAACAATTTACGTGCCAGACTTTCTCATTACCTATCGCACTCGGGGCAACACAGTCAAAGCAGAGTTGATTGAAATCAAGCCCAAAAAACAAAGTGTGTTGGAAAGCAAAATGAACAGCCGAGATCGAGCTGTGGTTGCCATCAACTATGCCAAATGGGACGCTGCCATGAAGTGGTGTCGCCGTCAAGGACTCACATTCAGAGTCATAACCGAAAACGATATGTTTCACAATGGCCGTGCGTAATACCATAAATATGGTATGACCCGCAAACTAGAAGAGCTGTTTGACTTACCTCCAACTGAACAAGAAATAGATGCTGCTGTGCCTGAATTGGCCAGCAACAGAGATACCATTGTGGCCCTTGATCAAGCCATAGACAAAATTGATTCAGCACTGCCTGCTGTGCGTGGCCTAGACGCCACTGACTCAGAAATGGATGAACTAGCTGACTTGGCCAAAGGCAGCTACAAGGATCTCATGGATCTTGGCATGCAGGTAGACAGCAGATTTGCTAGCGAAATATTTGGCGTGGCATCAAACATGCTAGGGCATGCAATTACAGCCAAAACAGCCAAGTTAGACAAAAAACTCAAGATGATTGATCTACAACTGAAAAAAGCCAGGCTAGATCAATCACAACCTGATGAAAAACCCACACAGCCTGGCACAGGACATGTGTTGAGTCGTAACGAACTGTTGGAACGTATTATTGGTGCTAACAACCAAAAAGCGCAAAAAGAATAAATATTGAACAGGAACCTGACATGAAACCATTTGCCAAATATCTAGCAGAAAGCGAGCGCACATACGATTATCGTATCAAGATGTGCGGTCGCATTCCAGATGGCCTTGTACGTGAACTCAAACAAAAGTTGAATCAATTTGATCCAGCCAAGTTGGGCGATGCCAAGACCACACCCATACAAAAAATTCTCACAGACTTTCCGAACAATCAGAATGATGCTGTGACAATGTTTGATGTGAGTTTTAAATATCCTGCTATTGAACCGCAGATCAAACAGTTGTTTCAAATGCTAGGTGGTGATCCCAATCTTATCGTCATGCAAACGCAAGCTCATGTTGATGGCTTGGTTGACGAAGCAGACAAGATTGAATCTGAAAACAAAGACCTGTTAGCAGACACAGACTACCCAGCACCTGATGCTGCTCAGCGAGCACTGAAAAAAGACTACTCAACTGGTCCGTATGATCATGCTGTGTTGAAAAATGCTTACCGTAGTGATTTTACCATTGCTGGAGAAAAGACTCCCCCTGCTAAAACTACAAATGAGATTCCCCAGGGCAACAAGAGCCCCATGACCAACATCAAGCGTCAACCCAAGCCTGCTACCGGCGCCAACCCAAGAGGATAATTGAAATGACATTTTTTTACAACTTAAACAAAAAGCTGGACGAGATCCGCGCCACTCCTGAACTCACTCACAAGCAGTTAAATGAACGTGACATGAGCCGTGCGGCCAAAGGCTATGAAAAGTACGGCAAAGAAGGTATGGAAGCCTTGGCCAAAGCTGGCCGTGAAGGCAAAGCATTAGACCCAATTCGCAACAAGTACGACAAGTATGACAACAAAGAAGTAGACGAAGGCATGGGCGACATGATGGCAACTGCTGGTGCTAAGTTAAAAGGTTTAAAAGCCAACATTACCAAGAATCCTGCTGATCGACAATCTGCGGTTGATGCTCACAGAGGGATCATGAAGAAAGAACTTTCAAAAGTTAAGCCTGGCGACCGTCCTGAACTTGGAGGCCCGTCAGAGCGTTATCGTAATGCACAGCACAGTATGGCTACGCATAAAATTGGTCTAGATAACAACATGGAAGAAGGCATGAGAGACATGGCCAAGAAAGTTGGCGGTATGGCCAAGAAAGTTGGCGGCGCTGTGTTGAACAAACTGGGCCACGGCGACGATGCTGACATGATGCGTGACTTGCAACGCAAGATGGGTGTGCCACAAACTGGTATGAAGCCAGGCGCCGAACCCAATCCCAAGCAAGTTAAAGAAAAAATGTCACCAACTAAGGCCAAAAGTTTTGCTGCACTTGCTGAGCCCAAAGACAAAATTACTTTTGCTGACAAGATTGCTGGTGCCAAAAAAGAAGTTGACGAAATGCTAGGCGATGTAGCCGCAGAAGCCATGAAGGGCGCACTGCGTGGCGGTCAAAAGAAATTGGACAAAAATCACAACGGCAAACTAGACGCTAACGACTTTGCTATGTTGCGCAAAGGCGGCAAACAAGAAACTGACGAAGGCTGGGATGACATGCTTAAAGACGTCGATCGTCGACGTGGGCAAATGAAAACTGGCGAAAAGATCAAAGGTCACAAAGGCGAAATTGAAAAGACTGCCACTGGCATTCGTCACACACGTAGCTATGATTCCAAAACTGGTGAAACTGACACTGGTGATGATACTCCAGCATCAGGAGAAAAACGCGGTCGTGGTCGTCCCAAGAAAGCTAGCGGACCATCACAAGAACGTGTGACTGCAAAATCTCGCAAATCAGATCGTACCACATGGCAAAAGAAAACCAACGAAAGTGACAACGAAAGCGACGACGTCAAACAGGCCATGGCCGTGTTGAAAAAAGCCGGCTATAAAGTTAGCAAAGCAGCCGCAGGTGCTGAAGAGCTTGACGAAAAAGCAGTAAGCAAAGCACAACAACGTTTTATGGGCATGGTGCATGCCACACAAAAAGGTGAAAAAGCTCCCAGCAAAGAAGTTGGCAAAGTTGCCAAGACCATGAAGAAAAAAGATGCTGAAGATTTTGCAAGTACCAAACACAAAGGTTTGCCAGAGAAGAAAAAATCTGAAGCCAAGAAAGAAAAAACCGAAGAGTCTAGCACCACAGCAGGTTCTGTAGCACCTGCCACTTCTGGTGGCAGCAAAGGTGGATTTAGTTTTGGCAAAGGCATTTATGATTCAATCAATCGTGATCTTGAGGCCATGATTGCCGAAAGCATGAGCGTGAACATGAGTGACTCCACAGAAGGTGGCAAGAGCCTGACCATCACAGCGTCTGACGAAGATGCACTTAAATTAGGCATGCTGTTGAAAAACGCAGGTCTTGGCGGTGGCGATGACGAAGGCAGCTACATGGGCAGTAAAGTTTCTTGCCCAACCTGTGGCAGCGGCGATTGCGGCTGTGGTGACATTGAAAAAGAGATTGATGAAAACGCACCAGACTGGCCCACAGACAAAGAAGGTACAGAAGATTCTATGATGTATAGTGGTGGATTGAACGGGCCCAAGTCAACTGGTCAGACCACTGTGCCTGTGATTGCTAGCCAGGAAGAACGTCAACACACATACGAAGAAGATGAACTGGCACGTTTGCGTGAAATGGCCGGTATCAAAGAAGGCAAAAAGCCAGACTTCTTGGACATGGACAAAGATGGCGACAAAAAAGAGCCCATGAAGAAAGCTGTCAAAGACAAAGAAGACAAAAAAGTTGAAGAAAGCATTCTTGACTTGAGTCATCTTTGGACAGCCTACAAGGGGTAAACTATGACATACAAACCTTACAATGAAAATTTAAACACACCCACCCAGCAGAATCCTCACAGTCCTGCTACCAGTGGGTACAAGCAACAACCAGTGGAAATTCCTGGAGTGTTGCATCAAACACGTGAGTTGTTTCAACCTGTGGTGATTCAACCCAATCAGGATAGCAAATAATGGCCAATGTATACACATCACTGAGCAATGCCACAGTGTACACTGACAAGTTAGAAATTACCACTAACGCAGCCAATGCCTGGGTGCAAGTGTATGCAGTTGCATTGGGCACAGCCGCCGCAGTTGGTAACTTGTATAATGTGCCATTTAATATTCCAGCTAACACTGTATACCAGCTGTATGCGGGATCAGGTAACAAAGTCACTGTTGTGTGCTCAGGAACATTCACTGCACTTGAGCTTGGAACAGCCAGTTCAGCCACATCTGGAGTGATTGGTGGCGGCAGCTGATCATGCGAGCTCGCGAATTTTTGGCAGAGAAAAAAGTTGGCGATATCAGCAATCGTCTGCGATATGCCACTCGCGGCTTGCATAAATTTCGCGATGGTCAGTTTGCTGACCGTATCTATGAACTCAATCGTATCATGATGGCTGTGGCCAGCAATGATGGTCAAGAATTTGTAAATGAAATTGATGCCGAAAGCTGGGCTGGTAGAAACGATGTGGCAGCACCTTACACTCAAGAAGAAGCTGACATGTTGAAGTTGGCTTACAAAGCCGTGGGTAGCAAACACCATGATCTCAACCATGGTGACATGCGCAGCCAAGAACATCCTGCTGTAAATGTTGCCAGTCCCATGCAAGCATTCAAAGGGTATCCGCGATGAGAGCTCGTGAATTCATTGCTGAACAAGCAGCTATTTTGCCATCAGAGCAAGCAGACCCTATGCGTTACACTTATGTAATCCCTGGACTCAGTGCCGCTGATCCCTATCGCAATTATAGATTTGGTGTGGCCATTGCTCGAGCAAGAAGTGATCATGGAAAAGATGGTGTAAATGATCGTATGCCAGCCTGGCACGATGAAACAGCATTTGGCGAACACGGTGTCATAGCCGGCATGGTACCCGGCGTCGACAAGGTAATTGACGCTGCATTAAAAATGACCAAAACCCCTGGCGGCAAACGACTAGTATCTACTCCCACTAGTACAGAGCCAGACTTTGTAGACAAAACAAGCCCAATAAAAGCATTCAAAGGATATCCAAGATGAGAGCAGCAGAAATACTACGCCAAATGGCCGACATGATTGACGCAAAATCGCAACCACAGCAAGTAGCACATTCGCACAGCCCGCCTGGTAATTCAGATTTGGTTCCAGTGCCAACAGATGTATTCTTGCCACCCTTGCAAGGCAAGTACGAGTTGCTGAAAAAAGCAGTAGGCGTTGAAAACGAATTTGACGAAAATGCTGCCAACATTGACAAAGATCCTGAAGCTTCAAATCACAAAGTCACTCCCATGAGCACTGACGAAACTGATGCTTTAGAACGCATGAAAAAAGCTGCCGGAGTAAATGCATTTGTCACACACGAACTCAGCGACGACGAACCGTTAGAAAATTAAGGAGTCTGCGATGAGCTTTATCCAGAACCTTTTTACCAGCCGAGACAACAACGCCAACGCTGAGACCTATGTGGGTCAGCAAGATCGACTGTGGTGGAATCCTGATGTTAACGCATTTTACGTTAACACTGCTAATACGCCAGGCGGAACTCCTGTGAGTTTGGCCAACACTGCCAACATTGTTTTAGATACAGCAACTATTACAGGCAATCTCACAGTGTTAGGCAACATATCCCCTGCTGCTAATAACAAAGTTGGCGGTATTGCACCTGGACCGGGTATTAACATTTCTAACATTGGTCTGCTCACAATTGACTCGGCTGGTCTGCCTGTTAGTTTTGGAGACTTTTATGCTAACGTAAATCAGTTGAGCATGGTCAATGAGAATGAAGCCATGTACTTGGTATCTAATGGTACAGGCAATATCAATCTCATTGGCGGTGTAAACTTCTACAAACCCAACGGATTTCCTCCATCTACGGAACCTTTTTTTAGAGCCAAGAGTGACGGACAATTGAGAATTTTAGTGCCAGCCGAAGATCCCATTGAAGGTGGTATAGAAATCATTGGAAGTTCCACAGGCAATTACATTGCCCCAGGCGCCTCTGGTGCCATGCTACAACTCACAGGAAATCCTGGGATACCGACTCGCTTTTATATAGACGGCAATGGTGAATATTCCAGTATTGTAGGTCGTCGATACAACGGCAATGTTGCTGTGCCCACGCAGGTCCTAGCTGGACAAGATGTGTTACGAATCAACTCAACTGCGGCCACAAATCTTGGCGGCGGCAACGTGGGCAACGTGGCCATGGCACAGATTCGTACCACAGCATTGGAAAATCAAACAGCCACAGCACAAGGTTCGTCAATCACGTTTACTGTCACAGCCATTGGATCGGCAGCAAGTGCCAGAGTAGATGTGGCCAATGTCACAGTGGCCAACGGCATCACAGCTACCAAATTTACCACTGCTGGCACAGTATCAGCTACTGGTAACATCACTGGTGGTAACTTAACCACAGTGGGCATTACATCAACTGGATCATTGACTGCGTCAACCACAATCAGTGCTACAGGCAATATCACTGGTGGCAATGTAGCAGCCACCAACTACACTGGTTTGGTTACTCACTCAATTCGTAATGCAGGTGTTGTAACTGGCACCACGTTGACATTGAATGTTACCACAGACGACATTGTCAAATGCACTTTTTCTGATGCTTTTACAGTGGCATTCAGCAATATTGTTGCTGGCAGAGTAATTACACTTATTGCCACCAATACCTCTGGTGCTGATACTGACATTATCACTGCAGGCATTAGCAGTGTAAACATGCAAGGTGATAATACACTTGTGGTTGCACAACAAAGCACAGCAGTAATTACCTACTACAGTCTTGACGGTGACACTGGTAACATCTATGCCTCAGCAGTTTACGCTTAAAATTTTAAAGAACTAACCAATGGCCAATACACCACCACCCTACGCAGACATCACAGGCATCTCTCGTGCTGTGATGAAAGACAATGCACAAGTGACATTAGCAGGCTACAACGGTAATGCCAGACCTGGCGAACTGGTAGTTGACCAAAGTACTGATCAGGTATACATTGGCAACAGTGCAGGCGCATTAACACAGATTGCTGCTGGTATCAGAAACGGTGGATCTAGCGGATTGCCTGCAGGATTTTATCAAATGGCCTACAATCCTACCACGGGTGAAATTGTTTACTACACTTAATATCAATATGAAAAAACTCTTACTACTCTTGTTGATCGTTCCTTGCTTGGCCGTTGCACAACCCAAACAACGACCTGGTGTGACCTATGACGCTGTGATCACTAGAGTCATAGACGGTGACACAGTGGCTTTTCAAGCACCCTTTCTACCAGCACCTCTCAAGCCCGAACTCTCAATCAGAGTTTTTGGTGTTGACACTCCTGAAAAAGGATTCCGCGCTCAGTGTGCTAGTGAAGCACAGCGTGGCGAAGCAGCCTCGGCCTTTACTAAAGCAGCCGTTGCTCAGGCGTCACAACGACAAGTAGTGCTCATGGACTGGGACAAGTATGGTGGCCGTGTGCTAGGAGATGTCTTGTTAAACGGACAAAGTCTACGTCAAATGCTTATTGCCAACGGGTTTGCCCGAGAATACTACGGCGAAGCTAAAACTTCTTGGTGCAACTAAAACGCCCGTAAATACGGGATGAAAGAATTTTATTGCGCTGCCCCCTGGCGTGGCCTGCATATCAATCCCCGAGGCGATGTAAAAACCTGCTGTGCTGGCAACCCCAACATGCTGGGCAACCTCAATACCCAAACCATTGAGCAAATACTTAATAGCAATCTCATGACAGAGATACGCACCAGTTTGGCCAAAGGTGAGCCACACGAATACTGTTCTAACTGTGTGCGAGCCGAACGCTTTGGTGCAGATTCTGAACGCCAGTGGCACAACAATGTGAATCCCAACTTTGACTATACCACAGCCGGAGATCAGTATCACTATCCTGTGATTGTGGATGTGCGTTGGAATACTACATGCAACTTGAGTTGCAATTACTGCGGCGAAGCATGCAGTTCAAAATGGGCCAGCCTCAAAGGCATTCCATTCAAGTCAGGTGCCCGGCCCTATTATGATAGTGTATGCGACTTCATTGAACAGCATTATGAACACATACACGAAGTAGCACTGGTGGGCGGTGAGCCACTGTTGCTGCCAGAAAACAACAGACTGCTGGACGTTATACCTAAAGATGCTATAGTTACACTAATCACAAACTTGAACGTGGACTTAGATTCAAACAAGATATTCCAAAAGTTATCAACTCGCAACCGAGTTGGTTGGAGCATGAGCTTTGACAACACAGGCGAACGAGTGGAGTATGTGCGACACGGTGCCAGTTGGGAGTTGATCAAAGAGAATCTTTCAAAGATCAAACATCTAATGACCACACAAGGACAGTGGGGCGGCATTCATGCTGTGTACAACATCTACAATGCTACACGCATCTGCGAACTACGACAGTTTGCTGAAGAAACAGGTACCACAGTGCTGTGGCAAAACTTGTTTCAGCCTGAATACCTTGATCCATTTTTGCATGGTGCAGGTGTTGCACGAGAAGCCATAGCAGAGATTGAACGATTCTATGAGATGAACATTGCTACACCCGCTGAACGTCAGTTCTTTGACAATGCACTGACCACTTATCGCAATAGATTGAATGAAGACAAAGTCAGCAAAATTGACATGGATTTTTGGCGACACATACACGACAATGAGTCTAAGTATCATCCAGACAAAGCTGGTGAATTTCAACGACTGTGGCCAGAATTGGCATTCCTATGCAAATAACACCAGTTGATCAAGATCACAATTTGTTTGCAATCATAGATTTGGTTCCGCAATCATTGGTGGACAAAATCTTAGAAACTGATTGGCTGAATATGCCTTGGCAACGTCAAGAAGGCCAAGAATCTTGGCCCAGACGTCGGATTGACAATTGTGCGCTGTCATGGATAAGTGAATGGGATCAGTATCTTGAACAACACATAGCCGACATTGAACAAGGCATCGGCCGAAAACTCAATGGCTATCAAGGCACAGCCTGGTGGTTAGACGAGCCAGGGTTCACCTGCGCCATGCACACTGATGGTGAATTGCCAGGAGCAATGCAGCTGACTTGGATTGGAGCAGACAGTAGATTGGGCACCGCGTTCTATCACTACAAAAATGACGAGACTTTGCGGTATCAGTTTCCCATGCAACCTAACTCTGGCTATATCATGATAAACACACCAGACAGTTGCGGCACTAGGCATTTACAATGGCACGCTATGTTAACGCCAGTACCCATCAATACTTTTAGGCTGTGCAGTTACAGCTGGCTATCGGAGAAATTATGATTACACAAAGTCCCACATTTTGCTCAGCACCTTGGACCAGTCTCAATATTGATCAAACTGGTCTAGTGTTTCCTTGCATGCATTCGGGTTATGAACTGGGCAACATCAAACAAAAACCCATACAAGAAATTTTGCTTGACCAACCCTTGCAGGAATTAAAAACAGCCATGGCTCAAGGCAAATGGCATCAAGCCTGCACTTGGTGCAAGCGTCTAGAAGACACTACTGGCAGCAGCGGACGTACAGTGCGTGAACTCAGTGCTAAGTCGGCTGCTGAAATTGATGCCAACATTGACTGGTTTGGTCTAGAACACATTGTGGTTAACTGGAGTAATCTTTGCAATCTTACCTGTGTGTATTGTAATCCAGAAACGTCTACAGCCTGGCAAAGTGTCAAACGCATACCTATAAATCATGTCAAGAACGAACATCAAGATCTAATTGAACTAGCCCAAACACACGGACATACCATACGTGGACTCAGTTTAGGCGGCGGCGAACCATTGTTGCAAAAAGGATTGTTAGAATTCTTGAAACATTTGGATTGTAACAAAGTCAATGCTATGGTAACAACCAACCTCAGTGTAGACATAGCGTCAAACCCCATCTATCAAGAACTGCGAGAGTGGAAGAATATTAGATGGATGATCAGCTTTGACAATGCTGACAAACAAAAATTTGAATATGTACGTAACGGTGCTGACTGGGATCAGTTTGTGCAAAATATTGCGCAACTCAAACAAGATCGTCAGTTTGTGTGGGCTCACCCTGCTTATTCAATATACTGTGCACTGGATCTTGTTGAATACTATGATTTTTGCGATCAACAGCAACTGGATATTTTTTGGTGCGAACTCAATCATCCCTGGGAATTAGATATACGCCGCCAGCCAGCCAAGGCCAGATTAGAAGCTGTGGAAGAGATTGATAAGTGCGTGGCCAAGTATGGCCAGCGGCCAGGCATGAGCACTGACGCACTGTTGCGTTATCGTCGCACACTGTTAGATACTAGCTATCTTGAAAACATCAGATATGAGTGTCGCACACTTGACTGGCACAAAAACATCGAGCAAGAACTGAAAAAAACAGTGACCTTTCCACAACTGTGGCCCAAGCTTTCGGAGTTAATATCATGATTTTTGAACGACCACCTTGGCACCCTGGAAAAAATTTAGCTGGTACTGAGCTTGAATGGCTGCCTACTGACACCAAAGAAAATTTTGACAAACTCATGCAAGACAGCAAGCATCGGCAGTACTTTCACGACAAAGGTTGGGATCAGCCTGGTGCCATTACCTATCGTTTTAATACTCAAGGATTTCGCTCTGAGGAATTTGTGCCCGGGGACTGGATATTGGCCATGGGTTGCAGTTACACCATGGGCATTGGTTTACCGATACAAGACTTGTGGCCAACTTTGGTGGGTCAGGCGCTGGGATTAAAAGTTGCCAATATTGCCTGGCCCGGCTCTAGTGCAGATACCTGTTTTAGATTGGCTGAGTATTGGATTAAAAGATTAAAACCCAAAGCAGTGTGTATGTTGGTGCCACCTTGGCATAGAATTGAATTGCTCATGGATCCGGCGGCCAGTATACCAGCTGAAGTGTTTATACCACACAGTTTGAGTAAATATTACAAAGACACTGATGTGTTTTTGACCAACTGGTTCATGAATGAAGAAAATCAAAGGTTGCAAGCAAAACGAAACCGATTGGCCATTACTCAATTGGCTCAAGAACACAATGTCTGGTGTTGCATAGTAGATAGCAATGACTATATGACTCAGTCACGTGAGGAAATTGAATATGCTAGAGATTACATGCACGGTGGCCCTCAAGCACATAAAATTATAGCGGAGAAAATATTAAATGATTGGCATGAAAGGCACACTTGACACTGTACTGGTCAAAGCACCACATCGCAAAGAAACTTTTACTGAGCAAGAGCTAGAAGAATTTGCAAGATGTGCGGATCCCGTCAACGGTCCGATGTATTTTCTTGACAACTTTTTCTACATTCAACATCCTGTGCGCGGCAAGATGTTGTATCATCCGTTTGAGTATCAACGGCGGCTGATTGACAACTACCATAACAATCGTTTTTCAATCTCGTTGATGCCACGACAAACTGGCAAATCTACATCAGCAGCTGGTTACCTGCTGTGGTATGCTATGTTTGTGCCAGACTCAACAATTCTCATTGCCGCACACAAATATCTAGGCGCACAAGAGATCATGCAACGTATAAGATATGCTTATGAGTTGTGCCCTAACCACATACGTGCTGGCGCCACAAGTTACAACAAAGGTTCGTTAGAGTTTGACAACGGTAGTCGTATTGTCAGTCAGACCACTACTGAAAACACTGGTCGTGGTATGAGTATTACCTTGCTGTACCTGGACGAATTTGCGTTTGTGCGACCCACAATTGCCAAAGAGTTTTGGACTTCTATTACTCCTACACTAAGCACTGGTGGTAAGGCAATTATTACTTCAACCCCAAACTCAGATGAAGACCAGTTTGCGTTCATTTGGAAAGGTGCCAACAAGATTGAAGATGAGTATGGCAACCCCAGACCCAATGGCTTGGGCATCAACGGCTTCAAGGCATTTCGTGCATTCTGGCGCGAGCACCCAGACCGAGACGACAAGTGGGCCGACGAACAACGAGCACAGCTAGGCGAAGAACGTTTTCGCAGAGAAATGGACTGCGAGTTTGTGATCAATGATGAAACTTTGATATCTCCAATTAAATTGTTGGGCCTAGAAGGCGTAGACCCCACACGCAAAACTGGACAAGTGCGCTGGTATCGTGAACCCAAAAAAGATGAAATTTATGTAGTGGCTCTAGACCCTAGCTTGGGCACCGGCGGTGACCCTGCGGCCATTCAAGTGTTCGAAGCCAGTACCACAGAGCAAATTGCCGAGTGGCGTCACAACAAAACTGACGTGCCCACACAGGTACGTATCTTGGCTGACATTGTGAAAGAACTATACAGTGTTGTGGGTGACAACAAAAAAATCTACTATTCAGTAGAAAACAACACCATTGGCGAAGCTGCACTGATTTCCATCAACGAGTACGGTGAAGAAAACATCCCAGGGTATTTCCTCAGTGACAACACTGTGGTGGCTGGCACAGGACGTAGATTTCGCAAGGGTTTTAACACTACCAACAAAGCCAAACTCACAGCTTGCAACAAGCTCAAAATCTTGATTGAAAGCGGGCGCATGAAAATTTACTCCAAACCCTTTATCAGCGAGCTCAAAACGTTTGTGGCCAATGGCACCAGTTATGCCGCTAAACCTGGCGAAACTGACGATCTTGTGATGAGTAGCCTGCTGGTCACCCGCATGCTGTTGCTGTTGCAAGGCTATCATGCTGAACTAAATCAGCACCTCAAAGACCACTCTGACAACATTGTAGAGCCCTTTCCCTTTATCAGTATAATGCGATAAATAAAAAACTATGGCACAAGATATCAATATTGCTAACGATTTGTACGACCTTTTGGCCACGCACAACTTTGACGTGGAAGCAGCCAACAAAAGTGGCGACCCTGTTAGTCCTGAAGAAGGAAGAATTTTTAAATTTGACTGGGTATCAGCATCGGGCAAAAATTACGGCACAGCAGTGATTATAATTGGTGAAGAAGACGAGCTGATGTTGTTCTTTGGGGACAATCTTGGCAAGGGCATGGAAGAACCTGACAAGAGTGAGTGGTATGCATTTTTACAACAAATGGCCAATTTTAGCACTCGACACGGATTCCATACATTCAGCCCTAAAAATCTCAACCAACTTCGACATACCATGACTGGTCTTGCAGCCATCAAAGAAGGTCTGTTTGAAAGTTATTATGGCACACGCAGAGTCAGCTACATGGGCGAACCCACCGACGCAAGATTGGTTATAAATCACAACCGAGTGTTGGGAGAAGATGACAAGCGTTATCGTTACGTGGAAAGTTTGTTTATTGAAACTGCCGACGGTGAAAAATTCAAAATGCAATTTCGCAATCTCAGCGGTGGCCGTGCCATGCTGGAACATGTGCGCCAGGGTGGCAGACCTTACGACATTCGTGGACAACACATTAATGAGATTGTGAGCGAAATGTCTGTGCTGTCAAGATTTAATCGCGCCAGCCGTGACCGAGTGTTTGAAGGTGTCACACAACAACTGGTAGAACAAGCACAACAGTATTATCACAGTTTACAAAATAACTTGAAACACCTTGGGTCAGCCCGTGGTTACAAACAGTATTTTGAATCATGGAGTCCAACTGACAGCCTTGAAGGTGAAGCTTTGGTTGAAGACCTCAAAACAATGTTCGTTGAACAAACTCTAGATGCTAGAATAGAAGCAGCATTGCCTACTCTAGCCAAACTACAACAACAAGGTGAAAAAATGAAAGAAGCAGAAATTTTTGAATCATGGGCAACTCGCTTGGTTGAAGGGACCTGGGCACTGCCCGACACTCCCGAAACGCAGGCCAAACTCAATGACTTAATGAGCAAAGAACTGATCGTTGGTCCAGATGCAACCAATGCCACAGAGCAATTGTATGATGTCCTTGGTGATGATCAATTGTTTGACATCCTTGGTAACTTGGCTGCACAGGATCCTCGTGCCAATATCTGGGATGACACAGATGTGCAAGCTAGATTGCAAGAGTTAGGTGTACAACTGCCAACTCAAACACCCACACCTGACCAACAACAACCAGTGGCACCTGGTGCGGCTCAGGCTCCTGCAGCAGCGCCCGCACCAGCTCAACAGCCCCCAGTAGCCGAAAGCTCAGAACTCAATGCCATGCTCAAGTACGCAGGCGTGCCTGTAAAAGAAAGTGTGCTCACAGACTCAACTGGTCACACCCTGGATCACATTCTCAAACGTTTCAGCAAAGAAGTTGCCAATTTTGAAGCTGGTGGCGATTTAGATGATGACCTGTATGATGCACTGTACGATTACTACTTTGATGATATGCCATATGGAGTTAAAAAAGCTCGCACTGGTGACCCATACGAGTGGGTGAGTGAACGACTGGCAGACGAATTGGGAGTAAATGAAGGCATGTTAGGAACATTAGGCGGTGCAGCAGCAGGTATGGCACTGGGCGGCCCTATTGGGGCAGCAGCAGGGGCAGTCGGCGGACAAGAATTAACCAAAGGCGGCTCAAGCATAATCGAAGGCTCATGTAATGCAACTATGGAAGGCGAATACTGCCCAGAACATGGACTAGCAGAGTGCGCAATGGAATCAACTACCGCAGGCTCTATAGCACCTGTTATGGGTGAGGGCAACAATGATGACCCAATCAACTACAATGCAGCCATCACAGGCAGCTACTATGAAAGTGATGAATTGGCAAGAATAAAATCATTGGCTTTGCTCAAATGACATAAATAACATTGACACAGTAGACAAAAGCGCATATACTACTACAGTGTTTGCGCTTTTTCTTTTGTGGCACAGGCAACAATTGATCTAAGTAATTTAGATAGGCAACATACATAGGCAACTTATTAAGGAGAAAAACTATGGCATCTTTAGCAGAAATTCGAGCACGACTACAGGCAGCTGAAAACAAACAAGGTGGGCAATCCACCGGTGGGGATAACAGCATTTATCCACATTGGAACATGGAAGAAGGTCAATCAGCAACAGTCCGTTTTCTTCCAGACGGCAACAACAAAAACACATTTTTCTGGGTCGAACGTGCAATGATCCGACTGCCTTTCAACGGCGTCAAAGGGGAAATGGAATCAAAACAGGTTATGGTACAGGTGCCCTGTGTTGAGATGTGGGGCGAAGCTTGCCCAATCTTGGCAGAAGTACGTACATGGTTCAAGGACAAGAGCCTTGAAGACATGGGTCGCAAGTACTGGAAGAAACGCAGTTACCTCTTCCAAGGCTTTGTGCGTGAAAACCCACTTAGCGACGACAAGTCGCCTGAGAATCCAATTCGTAGATTCATCATTGGCCCGCAAATCTTTACAACTATCAAAGGAGCCTTGATGGATCCTGAGTTGGAAGAATTGCCAACTGACTTGGTGCGTGGCTTAGACTTCCGCATTAGCAAGGGCAGCAAAGGCGGCTTTGCTGACTACAACGGTTCTAAGTGGGCTCGTAAAGAATCTGCATTGACCGAAGCTGAACAGGCTGCAATTGAAAAGCATGGCTTGTATGACTTGGCAACATTCTTGCCCAAGAAGCCCACAGACGTTGAGCTCAAGGTCATCAAAGAGATGTTTGAAGCAAGTGTAGATGGACAACCATACGACACTGAGCGTTGGGGTCAGTACTTCCGTCCAGCTGGTGTACAAGCACCTGCAGGCACCGCAGCCACTGTTGACGGTCATGGTGATGTGCTCGAAGCACCGGCAGCATCAGCACCAGCACCAGCACCAGCAGCTAGCCAACCCTGGGACGAGGATGAGGCAGCGTCACCAACTGCACCTGTGCAAGCAGCCAAACCCACAGCCGGTAATGCTCAAGACATCTTGGCCATGATCCGCGCTAGACAAAACAAGCAATGATAACAGGGCCGTCGGGCCCTGTTGGTTTGTATGGCTCAATTGATTTGGTCTATAACAGGAGACACCATACCTCTTGATCCGGTTGACTGTGACGTCTATAACTATTTTGTTGCTGAACTTGGTCGCAACAATTTAAATCGTTACACAATGCCAGATCTAGGGGCAGGGTCTCTCTGTGCAGAATTGCAAATCAACGTTCGACTGGTAAACAACTTATTGCAATCCAAGTTAAGAATTTCAGCTTTTGATTTTGATCTTGATCCTACCAATCAAGCACACTTGAACACTCTGCACCGACAATGGGTAAAAGTGCATCAACAGTTTCCACAAATTAGTAAACTAGTTGACACGCAGATTCCAGGCGTACTTGACAGAATCAACAAAGTTATTCATGCTATAGAAGACTTAACTGCAACTTTTGAAATTACAACCGAACAACCAAATTATATGATTGCCAATCCTTTTAGATCTGAAATTTTACGATATGGTGTTTACAACGTGTCAATATCGTACCATAATTTGGGTAGTCTAAGTTTTGAAAAATGGTTGCATGGCGATCCTGTACACGACACAGATACAAACAATTTTTCTGAGTTTTACACTACCTTGAAGATTAACGTTTTGCCAACAATCAATCAATCTGCACCAATAGAATATCAACAGTGGTGCAAACGTTACCAAATGCCTTGTCAAGGTAACCGAATGCCTTTGGCAAATTTTGACAATCTTGAAAACAATATGCTAAAATACAAACAACTGTTTCACAAAAATTCATTGGTAACAAACAACTTTATTATACTGGAGTAAACATGGGAAAACCATTTGACGTAAGCAAGTTCCGCAAGGAAATCACTAAGAGCATTGACGGATTGTCAATTGGCTTTAACGATCCCACAGACTGGATCAGTACCGGCAACTATGCCTTGAACTATTTGATCTCAGGAGATTTCAATCGAGGCATTCCCTTGGGCAAGGTCACTGTGTTTGCTGGCGAATCTGGAGCAGGCAAAAGCTACATCTGCTCTGGCAACATTATCAAGAATGCACAAGAGCAAGGTATCTTTGTGGTGTTGATTGACAGTGAAAACGCTCTTGATGAAGACTGGCTCAAAGCACTCGGTGTTGATACTAATGAAAGCAAACTGCTCAAACTATCAATGGCCATGATTGATGACGTGGCTAAAACTATCTCCACGTTCATGAGTGACTACAAGGCTTTAGCTGATGGCGAGCGGCCCAAGGTCATGTTTGTGATTGACTCACTGGGCATGTTGTTAACACCCACTGACGTAAACCAGTTTGATGCAGGCGAAATGAAGGGTGATCTAGGACGTAAACCCAAAGCTCTCACCGCCTTGGTGCGTAACTGTGTGAACATGTTTGGTTCATACAATGTGGGGTTGGTTTGTACCAATCACACATACGCAAGCCAGGATATGTTTGACCCAGACGACAAAATTAGTGGCGGTCAAGGTTTCATTTACGCCTCATCAATTGTTGTGGCCATGAAAAAACTCAAACTCAAAGAGGACGAAGATGGCAACAAAGTCACTGATGTTATGGGCATTCGTTCAGCTTGTAAAGTCATGAAAACTCGCTATGCCAAACCCTTTGAAGGTGTGCAAGTTAAGATTCCTTATGAAACAGGTATGAATCCTTATTCGGGTCTCACAGACTTGGCTGAGAAAAAAGGCTTCCTCAAGAAGGACGGCAATCGTCTTGCATACACCACACTGGATGGCGAAATCATCAAGTACTTCCGCAAAGGTTGGGAAAGCAATGAAGATGGTTGTCTGGATGTTGTGATGGCTGAATTTGGAAAACGGAAGGAAGAGGTAAGTACCATCGAGGAGGAAACTGAATGAGTGAACATGTAGCAGCAGAAATTTGGGGCGAACTCAAACGTTTTGTAAACACAGTTGACCGCAACGAAGCAGCAGAAACTGTGGTTCAAATTCTAATGGACAATGATTGTGATGCCGAAGATATCCGTGACGCATTCAAAGGCGATAGTGATATCAAACGAGCACTTACTGTATATCTTGACAATGACAAGGACTACTCAGAAGATGAAGAAGAGGATCCTGAAGAAGAGGACTACAACGAAGACGACTGGGAAAACTGATGTGGTATAGTCGAGTAGTTGCCAGTCTTGGTGCTATTCCAGACTTCATTGCTCACTACGAGCGTGAGCTTGAGGATGCCAAAAAAGATTGTCGTATTGGCGGCTTGGTGGAAAAAAACATCACAGCATTGCCTGGTATCACTGAATTTAGATACAACCAGCTTCAAGAAATTGAAGCTGTGTTGAACTATCTCAACATCCAACTGCGCAAGATACGTAGAAAGCACTTTCAAAAGTACCTAGAAGGCTATGCTCGTGCGCTCACAAGTCGTGACGCAGAAAAGTATGTGGATGGCGAGGACGAAGTTATTGACTACGAAACCATAATCAACGAAGTAGCATACCTACGCAATCGTTGGCTGGGTATTATGAAAGGGTTGGATACCAAACAGTGGCAAATGGGACATATTGTGCGCCTAAGAACTGCTGGCATGGAGGACATACAGGTGTAAATACCTGCATGAAAAAACTTGTTATAGTGACTGGTGGGTTTGACCCACTACATTCTGGACACATTGCCTACTTACAGGCAGCTCGCAAACTGGGAGACAAGCTTGTGGTAGGACTCAACAGCGACTCTTGGCTTGCTCGTAAAAAAGGCAAGCCTTTTATGCCTTATGCTGAACGATACGCAGTGCTAACCGAACTGGTCTGCGTTGACCGTGTGTTGGATTTTGATGACTTTGATGGATCTGCCAAGGCATTGATACAACACATGCTGGACACAACTGATAATGATGTCAATTTGATATTTGCCAACGGTGGTGATAGAACCGACAAGAATATTCCAGAGATGGATATTGAAAACAGCAGACTAAGTTTTGCATTTGGTGTTGGTGGCTTTAACAAAACCAATAGTTCAAGTTGGATTCTTGAAGAGTGGAAAAAGCCCAAGACAGATCGCTCCTGGGGGTACTACCGTGTGCTACATGAAGTTGGTACACACACCAAACTCAAAGAACTCACTGTCACACCCAAAACTTGTTTGAGCATGCAACGACACGACAAGCGAGCAGAGTTTTGGTTTGTGGCCGAAGGTGCTGCCACAGTATACACACTGGATTCCAGCACTGATAGAGATGTCAAAGACCACATGACTATACATGAGTCTTGTTGGATCAATCGTAACGAATGGCATCAGCTGTGCAATGAAACTGATCAGCCACTCAAACTGATTGAAATACAGTTTGGGGAAAACTGTGTAGAAGAAGATATTGAACGCCGATGAAAGACATTATACCAGTATTTGTAGGATACGATCCTAGAGAAGCAATTGCATATCACACTTGCGTAAATTCTATCATTCGAAATTCAAGCAGACCTGTTGCAATCATTCCGGTTGCACTTAACTTGTTCAAGGACTACAGCGAAACACACACTGATGGTAGCAATCAATTTATCTACACAAGATTTTTAGTGCCTTACCTAATGCAATTTACAGGCTGGGCAATCTTTATTGATGGTGATATGGTAGTACGTGGGGACATTGCTGAATTGTGGGGTTTGCGAAATGCCTATGCAGATGTAATGGTAGTCAAGCACAACTACAAAACCAAAATGACTGAAAAGTATCTTGGGTCAAAGAATGAGGACTATCCACGTAAGAACTGGTCAAGTGTTATACTTTGGAACTGTGGCAGTTTCCCCAATCGTAAACTAATGCCAGAATTTGTGCAAAAGGCCACTGGCGCCGAATTGCATAGATTTACCTGGCTAGATGATACTCGTATAGGCGAACTGCCGCCTGAATGGAATTGGTTGCCTGATGAATACGGGCCAAACCCCGACGCCAAGCTCTTGCACTATACCTTGGGCACTCCATGCTTTCACGAGTTTGCTGACACTCCACAATGTGAAGATTGGCACCGAGAACGCATACTAACAGAATACTGCCAACAGAGAAACATATGAGCGAAGAAACTGATGAACAGTTAGCACCATTGACTCAACATGTTTTAGACATGGTGCCTCCTGAAATACATCAATTGTTTAGAGACATCTTGAAGTATCGAGTTGATGCTGCTGGCGAATACTATGGTGTCACATTTGAAGCTATAATGCAAACTGTGCGTGATCTTGAAAAACACACAGTTGCAGCCATTGCCACAGAACCTGGAGATTTCAAGTATAAGGAAAAAGGACACATGTACGATCCCATACTACAAAGTTTTGTACAAGGAGCTGGTGGAAGAATTAGTTCTTGGTCGAAAGAAGAAAACAACATGACTCCAGTGGTGCTACGCGGTATTACCAAACGCAAAGAGATGGCAGTGTGCAAACAGCAAGGTAGAGATTTTTACTACCTTGACACTGGCTATTTTGGCAACGGTAAGAAAAAAACATTTCATCGTGTTACCAAAAATGATGTGCAAAATTTTGGCCCCATAATTGACAGACCAGGAGACCGAGTTGCCAAGTGCAATCTCCAACTTACCAAATTTAGGCAAGACGGCGGCAAAATTTTATTGGCCCCGCCTAGCCAAAAATTGTTAAACTTGTATGACATTGATCTTGAGCAGTGGATGGATCAAACCATTGCTACCTTAAAACAGCACACTGACCGAGAAATCGTAACACGTTTAAAACAAGGTCGATCAGTACGACAAACCACTGATACCATGCAAATGGCTCTACAACAAGATATCTGGTGTCTAGTCACTTACTCAAGCATTGCCGCTGGCGAAGCACTGTTGTGTGGTAAACCTGCTATTACTTTAGGGCCCAATGCTGCAGGAATGCTGTGTAGTCAGCGACTTGAAGAAATAGAAAATCCACGTATACCTACTCTAGACGAAGTAGAGGCCTGGACCAGGCACATTGCCTACTGCCAGTTTACTGAGCCAGAAATGCGAGATGGCACTGCTTGGCGAATTCTCAATGACTCTTGATTGTGTTACCTACGTATCCAGTGTGGCCAATCCCAAAAAGCATTCACGAAAGATTGAGTGCTTGGAATCTTTTGCCGCCGGGGTAGTGTCACAGGGTCGCACTGGCATAATTGAATGGAATCATCAATACACTCCCAGCAAGCTGGCAGTGATCTTGGGTTGGGCCACAACCAATACAGGTGGTCGTAACATTGCCTTACGCAAAAATGTCATTGCTGAACAGCAACGTCGTGGATTTCAAACCATGTGCATTGATGCTAGTTGTTTTAAGTACCTTGACAACTATGGCACCTATCTAAGATACAGTCTGGGTGGGCCGTTTTATGATCGAGCGCAATATGCTAACCGTAACAGTGGACCAGAAAAATGGAATGAAATACAGTCAGCATTAAATCTTACCATGCAACCACCTCGCCTAAAACGCACTGGTTATATTTTGATATGTATGCAACGTGATGGTGGTTTTGCTATGAAAACTCTAGATCCCATAACTTGGTTGCAAGAAAAAATACAGCAAATTAGAAATGTAACTATGCGTGACATTTATATAAGGCCGCACCCAGGTCAATACAACATGGCAGATTTTGCTGCTTACGTTGGCAGTCGCGGCCGAAAGTGGCGATGCACCGTACTTGAGCCTACTCAAAGCCGACTTATTGATAATCTTCAATCAGCACATTCTGCTGTGTTTTTCAACAGTTCTGCCAGTGTGGCTGCGGTACTGGCTGGTGTACCAATCTTTGTAGACGACGGCAGTTGTGTCTCTTGGACAGTGGCCAACAAAGATATTTCACAAATTGAAAACCCAGCATTAATTGATGCTGAACGCACTCCGTGGATTCAAGATCTCAGCGCCGCTCACTGGAGCGACAATGATGCCCGCGCTGGCCGCATTTGGCAGAAGTTTATGCCTTTTCTACAATGACATCATACACGTGGCCTTTGACCCAGGCCCACTTGTTTGACTTGTCCATCACTGACACTTGCTCGCTTATGATGCGGACTCCCATGACGTCAATAAGTTTGCTGCGCCACCAATCAGGTTCTTTGACCACAAGGTGTGCATTTCTGCCATCTGGCAAATGTTTTTTGGCTGGATAACAAGCAATCCTAAAACAGCCACAGCGTTGCATCAGTTGTCCAATTGTGCGCAAAGTTTGGTCAAGATGTTCAGGCTCAATGTGTTCAATGGCGTCAGTACTGACCACAGCATCAAACTGCCCGGAAGGTAAATTTTTATATTGTTCACTGCCGGGATCGTATCCGGCCAGTGCAATTGTGGGATGTAGGCTATGTATTACTCCTATCAGTGCACCATGTCCGCAACCAAAATCTAACACACTGACGGGTTGGTACTGTTTGATAAAATGTTCAACAACTTTGTAGGCCTTGGCACCGTGGTTGAACTTGCCGTTGCTGTGCATGGTTGCTAGTTGCTGTTGATAATCTTTGTCAATTAATGTCATTATTCATCCAATCAGGATTGTAAGGTTGATCTCGGAACCACCAGTGTAATTGGGAACCTTGCCAGTCACTGAAAAATTCTTTGTACCATTGTTGACTGCGTTCAGCAGAAAAATGTTCTTTGTTATATATTTGTTTTTTGGCCTTGGGAGGCTGGGAGTGCATGCCAATAAAACACACAATACCAGTAAGCTTCATTAGTCGTTGTTTTACCCAGACTAAATCAGCATCAGGTATGTATGGCAACACTTGATTGCATATAACCAAATCGTATTGTTGATCTGGTGGCTCAACAGCAAATTCTGCAACACAAGGGTCGTACTGGAACACACTGTTGACATTGAGATAGTCAACAAACTTCATTACTGTAGTGTCGGGCCAAAATGCTGTAGTTTCTGCCCACTGGCGTCCTTTGCCGCATCCGTAATCAAACACAGTTTTGCAATTGTAATGGTGTGCCACATCTCGTATTTGTCTATGATATGAAAATGTATCTTTGCCGTCCCAGCTTTTATTCTGTTGCTGAAATTGAGTGCCCAGTGCAACTGACTCTTGATAATACGAACTTACGACCATCCCATAATCCAATCATCTTTGACTTGGTCAAGTCGGACCATGCCCCACGATTGCAAAAGTTCAATGGCAGCAAATTGACTGTATTGATCACTGTATGCATCATGTGGCTTCTGTTCAAGAACCACAATGGGGCGATTTTGTTTGATAGTATATACGGCTCCCAACAATACTTTGTACTCAAATCCTTCACAATCTAGTTTGATGTAATCTAAGTTTTGATATTCAAAGCTGTCCAATGTGCACACTATGGTATCGCCTTGTCCTATGCTGGTGGGATCAATGTGAGTATGACCAGTATTGCCTTCGGTAATGTTCATGCGAGCTGTGGTATTGATGTCGCCTAAGGCCACAGTTTGCACTAACAAGTTTGGCGCAGTTACATTTCGCGACAAGCACTCTCTAAACATAGCCACTGGTTCAAACGCTATTACCTGTTGAAATTCACGCACCAAGCTACGAGTCCACAGGCCAACATTAGCACCTACATCTATAGCCAGTCGACGTTGTTGACAAAAAGCCACACTGCGATTCCTTACAATGTGTTGATACTCTGACGGACCGCCTTTGTCTACACTTTTTTTCAACATACGTGGAAAGTGTGATTCAGTTTCTGGGAACCACCACCCATAATCATTACGCATCAGCGTACTCCTCTAAAATTTTATGTGCTTGACCATTGCCTAGTTCGCTGATATGGAATTGACCATATGCCAAGTGGCAAGCCCAGGCGTAGATCATGTCATGATCGGGAAACCAAGGGTTGTCAATTTTGGTTAGATCACGATTAGACACAGGATCGGCTGCATTGCTGGGTGCTGTAACAAACGCTGGCACACCTCCCAACACCGCTTCAGTGGCAGCAATACTGTTGTACACTACAACAGCATGAGCAGTATCAAGCAAACTTGTAAAGGGCGCTGACTCTCGAACTTGCCTATTTTTATTGCGCTCTCTTATCACAACAGGCCTATCAGTATTTGCTTTGATAGTGTCTATAGTTTGTTGCAACCATTCAGCAACAGTGGTACCATAAACAATGCAAGGCTTTTCTTCAGGCATCACAATGTAGATGTTTTGACCATATCGTCGTGGTTGAATGTCAAGACCAAGCTGTTTCCATCTATCATCAGGACATTTGCGAATCTTGTTGTGCTGCAAATCATTGTCAACAATTCGATGCCACAATTTCCAACCATGTGGGTTACGCATACTTGATCGGTTGCCAAAGTAGCCGGTATCCATGTAACGAAACCTTCGTTGATCTTGCCAACACTGTTTGAAAATTTTGTGTTTCATAATACCACGAATCACAAGCGGATCAGTGCTGTCACTGTAGTTCCATGTTTCTAGTACAGTGGATCGAGAATTGGCTCCCTGGGCAAACGCATTCATGTAGCCGTCAGTGCCGTGTTTGCTGAGATAGATCCAGTTCATTGCCAATATGCCTCTGTTCGTTGTACTTTTAAATCTGTAGCAGGACTGCGCCCTGTGGTCTTGCGTTTGCCTTTGAGATGATCTAGGTAGGCACCCCAGTCTGAATTAATTAGCGGATGACCTTCACCAGTGATCAAGTGACTGCTCCAATCTAACTCGTTTAATTTTACTTTTTGTCGAACGGCATCAAAAACAAAACTATCGTGCCATTCGGCTAGGTCAAAGATACCTTGCTCTGCATGGTCATACATCTGTTGAAATTTTTGGAGAAACAACTGTGTGGCAGGGCTACGCAAATTCATGGCATACAATCCGCATTCACTAAACTTACCACGCCGCCCTAAAAAGCAAAGATCTGTTGTACCAGGGCACAATCTTTCTAAATCTTCTGTAGTTATAGGACTGTGGCACACTGTGTCTGCGTCCATCCAAATCAACCAATCAGTGTCAGTGTGTTTGGCACAATGGAAAATGCTGTAGACTTTGTGAGCAAATCTCACAGCGTCCCATTTGAATCCTTTGCCTGCGTCTCGGCGTCGAGATCTAATGGGGTCAGCACTGACATCACCATTGGCTTCGGGTACACCACGCCACTGAGTTTTGAATGCTACCAGTTCAGGACTGACTTGTTCAAGATTGTGCACGGCCAGGTGTGGTGACGATTCGGTCACTGTGCACCCTTCTGCATAGACTACCAAATCAACAGGCCAGTTTTGCAAAAAAGTTTGGATCATGCGCCGGCCATAATTCTCGTATCCGTCGGCGTTGAAAGTGGTACATACTGTGTATTTCATGTGAGATATTTAGTGATCAAAAACATAGCCTATTTTCCTTCTTACACCGCCTTGAATTCCAAACCAGTGTATCACACTGTGTTGGACACGTTTCAAGCCGCCGGAATCCAAACGCAAGAAAACAGCATGAACAGCGATGCCGCAGTGATTTGGTCAGTGCTGTGGCACGGTCGCATGCGCGGTAATCGTGCAGTGTTTGATCACTATCGCAAGCAAAATAAACCAGTGGTCATAATTGAAATAGGTGCACTGTATCGTGGCGACACCTGGAAGATTTCTGTAAACCACATCACAGCCGATGGTTATTATGGACACAAAGAAAATCTTAATTGGGATCGTCCTGCTCGCCTTGGTATAAGCTTGGCCACACTGTATGAACCAAGGCCTGAAATACTGCTGGCACTACAACATAGAAACAGCCAACAGGTAGCAGACATACCAAACATGGAACACTGGGTATTAGAAACCATGGCCAAAATACGTGCACACACTGATCGGCCCATTGTGGTTAGACCGCATCCAAGATCGTCCATCGCTTTGCCACCTGGGGTGACTATAGAAAAACCTCGTCCATTGCCCAACACTTATGATTCATTTGACATGCACTTTGATTGTCATGCTGTGGTAAATTACAATTCAGGACCAGGAATTCAAGCTGCCATTGCTGGATGTAGGCCCATAGTTGATCGCACAAGTCTAGCGTTTCCGGTGTCGGTTGATTTTGCTGATATTGAGAGTCCATACGACATGGACCGACAGCAGTGGCTCGTGGAAATTTGCCACACTGAACATACTTTAACAGAAATAAAACAAGGATTATGGCTAAAAAGAATAGAACCAGCACTGACCCTGTGACCGACTGTGCCTGTGTAATACACGGCGAAACATACAGTTGGGACTATGTAGAAAAATTATACCGCATGTTGTCGCGGCACTTGCCCAATGGTATACGTTTGCATGTGTACACCGAAGCGCATAGAACTGTGCCCGGCCACATGATCAAGCATGAACTCATGGAATGGCCAGGTGTGAATGGTCCCAAACGATCATGGTGGTACAAGATGCAGTTGTTTGACAATGCACATTTTTCTGGGCCGCTGTTGTACCTGGATCTTGATGTGGTGGTCTACAACAATTTGAATTGGGTACGTGAAGCGCATCTTGACTGCTTTTGGACCATTAGAGATTTTAAATATTTGCAAAGGCCTGGCTACGACAAAATGAACAGCAGTTTGATGTACTGGGACACAACCAAATTTGGTTGGGTGTGGGATAAGTTTTGTGAAGAAGACATTTCCAAAGTTGTCACACGCTGGCCCGGCGATCAAGACTATATCAATCAAGTCATCCAACCCAGCCAACGCAGATACTTTGATGATCAGCATTTCCAAAGCTTTAGATGGCAAGCACTGGATGGGGGCATGAACTTTAGAGCCAGGAAAGCCAACCAGCCTGGCGGAGGTGTAAGACTCAGTCCCGATGCCAGTGTGCTGGTATTCCATGGCAAGCCCAAGCCACACGAAGTCACTCACCCTCAAATTCAACAACTGTGGAACTAACACTTTTGTAGTACTTGACCAATTATGAGCTTTTTGCTATAATTGATCTATGCTATATTTTGCCTATGGAATGAACACCAACTCACAAGGAATGGCCCGACGTTGTCCGGCCGCTGTGAGTCACGGTCGTGCTGTGTTGCTGGATCATGTGTTTCGCTTTGCCGGTCCCGCTGACGTTGTAAAATGTCCTGACAGCTATGTGGACGGAGTGCTGTGGAGTATCACACCCCAGTGTCTCAATGCCCTGGATATCCTAGAAGGATATCCTTATTACTACAATCGCAGGTTCAAAAAAGTGTTGTTCCAAGGCCGTGTGTGCCAGGCCATGACCTACTACATGCAACCTGGGCACCTTGACAGCGAGCCCAGTGCAGGCTACTTTGACATGGTTGTAGAGGGCTATCGTGAGCATGGTGTGCCCACAGAACAGCTCTATAATTCTGTATACTTTAGTACTACCTTAGAACCCTACTAAACCCTAGGGTTTTTTGGTTTGACCAATATTTCCCAATTTGCTATAATATGGGTATAGTGAGCAACAAGGAGCCAGCAATGGGTTACAAGGTTATTGAAGTTGACAACATGCGTGACAAATACGGTGCTCGCCCAGGCCTAGAAGGCCCGTTCAACTTCTCGGGCCGAGTGTTGTATTATGACAACAAAGAAGGCGCATACTATGACCCCCGTACTGATTTCTATGTAGGCCAGGACGAAATGGACGCAATTAACCAACATTTTTACGAAATTCTTAAAAAGTAGTACTTTTTAGTACTATTTTTTGGTTGACCAAATATTCCCATTTTGCTATAATAGAAGCATAGTAAGAAACAAGGAGCCACTAATGAACTTTGAACAAGCCATGCAAGTTGTCCAGCAATACCAAAAAGATTGGGCCATTAAAGGTCTATTAGAAACCCTGGAACAAATGCAAGATTCCCAAGAAGATCTAACATTCAACGAAGCCCGTGCTTATCGTGTGGTTTTCAGCGAAATGGGCAAGCTCTTTGCCCCGGCCTAAGCGGTTGACCAATAAATCCCAATCTGCTATAATACAATTTTAACGCACAAAAAGGAGCCAACTATGAGTGCAATTCGTGTAATTAACGGTGTTTATCGCAACAAGCCCGTTCGCAATGTTACCTTTAACCTGGTGAAAGGTTACAGCGAAGGTAGCAAAGGCGGGTTTGTTACTGTACAATCTGATGGCTATTTTGGCCCGGAGTTTGATGTGGTGCGTATCCGTGTTGACGGCATTCGCGATTTTGAATATGTAAATGGGGTAGAAGCTGTGAAAGAAAACACCGTGAAGTTTGAGAAGACTGTAGAGACTGATGAGCAAGCCATGGATCGTATCCGTGAGCGTTTTGACATCCTGCATGAGATGACCAAGGCCTGTGTCGGCGGCGACATCCGTGCCATGATCGTGTCGGGCCCTCCTGGCGTTGGCAAGAGCTTTGGTGTGGAGCAAGAGATTGACAAGGCTACTTTGTTTGACAAGCTGGCTGGCAAACGTCTTAAGGCCGAGGTTGTTAAAGGCTCAGCCAGTCCTATCGGCCTGTACAAAACTCTGTACAAATACTCAGATGCCAATTGTGTGTTGGTGTTTGATGACTGTGACAGCATCTTGCTGGACGACGTTGCTCTTAACTTGCTGAAGGGTGCTCTGGACTCCGGCAAGAAGCGTAAGATTTCCTGGTTGAGCGAGAGCCGTGTATTGAGCCATGAGGGTATTCCAGACAGTTTTGAGTTCAAGGGTTCGGTAATTTTTATTACCAACTTGAAGTTTGACACCATGCGTTCGCAGAAATTGCGGGACCACTTGGATGCACTGCAAAGCCGATGCCACTACTTGGACTTGACACTTGACACCATGCGTGACAAGGTCCTGCGTATCAAGCAGATTGCCAAGGATGGTATATTGTTTGCAGACTACGATTTTGAAGAGTGTGTGCATGACGACATTATCAACTTCATGGACGAGAATCAGAATCGTTTGCGTGAGATGAGTTTGCGTATGGCGTTGAAGATTGCCGACTTGCGCAAGATGTCAGTGTTGAACTGGAAGCGTCTTGCAGAGACCACTTGCATGAAGGCAGCCTAACATGTATGAAATATGGGATGGCGACCTGTATTTGTACTCGGTGGATACCGAGTACGAAGCAGATGAACAGCGTGAAGCAGGCTTCACAGTCAAATGTCTAGAGTATTACGGAGCATGATATGAGTTGGGTACTGATTTTGTTTGTGCATGCTGGCATGCTGAGTGAAAAGGATAGCATGGCTATCACTACTGTTTCGGGCTTTAAGTCCGAAACAGTGTGCATGACAGCTGGTAAACAGAGTGAGGCTCTGGTCAAACGCACAACCAAAGAAGTGCGGTTTGTTTGTGTCAAACAAGACTGACATGGATAGTGATAAGGCTTTCTTTGGCACCATACTGGCATTGATTATTTTTGCAATAGCGATGGTTTAGTTTTCCTGGGCATACAAACGGTTGGCTCCGGCCCAGGCTTTACACAGGGACTTCGGTCCCTGTTTTTTTGACTTTTTCTAGCGGTAAGTATATACTGTTACAATGCCGCAACATCTGCTGATACATCTAAGCCACGGACTAGAACTAAAATTCCAAATACGATCAACCCCGCTTGCTGAGTTATGGGTTGAACGTATGCAAGCCCGCGGCAGTTATCCCTTGGATCATCCAGATAGATTTTACGGCTTTGGCTCCAAATTGGAAGAGCGTATTCGCGCCGAAATCATGATCCAACAATGTATCACGACAATCAACCAACATAAAGCCATTATTGAACGTGGGTTTGATTGGAGCCAGGACTGTCTCAATTACTTGCACAACATTTTTGAACGCTACCATGGACTGCTAGATCAACAGACATCAGAATACTGGCAACAGGCACCAGTTGCTGTGAGACAGGCACTGTCAGAATTGAACCTGGCAGTACATAGATGTGAGACTGTGCTTGAAGGTGTGAAACCAAGATTTGTTTGCACTTGGTTTGGTATGCCCAAGACAAAGAAACTTGATCCTGTGCAGTTGGCGCAATGGGGCGAAACGCAAATACAATTTGGAACTGTGTATCTCAATTATTGTGAAATTGGAAAAACAGTTGAGGACCTAGCACACGACAATGATGAGTATATAGGTGAGGATGCATTCCGACCTTTTGGTCACTACAGTGCCGATTTTCATGTGGTATTTTTCAATCACGATTTAAGCTTCAAAGAGCCAGGTATGCAACAGTACATTGATCAACACCAAGATTTTTTTCTTGCCCATGGCATCACAAGTGTGTATAATGCAATAGCACAACCCTTGCGTTTTCCTGTGGCAGATTTGCAGTATGCCGGACAACCACAACAACTCATACAAGAAATAGCACGCCAACAACGTGTGCTTGAAGTTGATATACAATGAAACGATGCACCATACAAATTCGAGATGAAGTTAACATCAAGTTAGAAGGCCTAGACCTTGACATGCGTCGCCGCTTGGTCACAGCATTCAAGTATGATGTGCCTTATGCTAGATATCTACCCGCAGTGAGACTGGGCAGGTGGGATGGAAAAGTCAGCTACTTCCAATTGGGTGGATCAACCTACACCAATCTCTTGCCAGAGATCTTGCCCATACTGGAACAGTATAACTGGGATGTTGAGCTAGACGATCAACGCGACTACTCAACTACATTTGAGTTTGATCAAGTTACAGAACAAACATTTGCACACAAGACTTGGCCCAAAGGACATCCTGCAGAAGGTGAACCTATCATGTTGCGTGATTATCAGGTAGAGATTGTGAACAACTTCTTGACCAACCCACAATGCATACAGGAAGTGGCCACAGGCGCAGGCAAGACTATAATGACAGCTACCTTGAGTGCCGCAGTAGAGCCACACGGTCGAAGTATTGTAATTGTGCCTAACAAGAGTCTTGTTACACAAACAGAAAAAGACTATCGCAATGTTGGCTTGGATGTGGGTGTTTACTTTGGCGACAGAAAAGAACATGGACGCACACATACCATCTGCACTTGGCAAAGTCTAAATGTTTTGTTAAAGAATACCAAGGCTGGAGTAGGTGAAGTGACCATACAAGACTTTATTGAGGATGTGGTGTGTGTGATGGTAGACGAAGTACACATGGCCAAAGCAGATGCACTCAAAACCCTGCTCACAAGCGTGATGGCAAGAGTGCCAATTCGCTGGGGTTTGACTGGAACCATCCCCAAAGAAAA
>Ga0209990_10000157_pt1 | contig 67844 bp, 57 predicted proteins | sample NOAtaG_6_FD_187304 | JGI IMG/M metagenome (GOLD analysis project Ga0209990, IMG submission 187304) | Freshwater lake microbial communities from Lake Erie, under a cyanobacterial bloom - NOAA_Erie_Diel5S_2200h metaG (SPAdes) (version 2) | ecosystem: Environmental > Aquatic > Freshwater > Lake ... | reverse complement strand
GCGGCGGCGCTTCTCGCCGGGCGTCGTGGTGGTGACGCCCGGGAGCACCGTCGAGTTCCCCAACCGCGATCCCTTCGACCACAACATCTTCACGAACGAGCCCGGGTCGGAGTTCGATGCCGGCCTATACGGCCGTGGCGAGGTGGCCAGCGCGACGTTCCGGAAGGTCGGCGCGGTACCAGTGTACTGCAACATCCATTCTCGCATGGTGGGCCACGTGGTCGTGGTCGGGACCCCCCATGTCGCGCAGGCCGGGGCCGACGGGCGCTGGAGCATCCCCCGCGTTCCGGCGGGCCGGTACGTGCTGCGGTTCTGGCACAACCGCGCTGCCGTGGCCGACGAGGAGCTCGCGGTGCCCGCGGGGGGGCTGGAGCACGCGTCCGTGAAGCTCGATGCCCGCGGCTTCAAGTTGATCGCACACAAGAACAAGTTCGGCCAGGACTACCGGGCCGGCGGCGAGAAGTACGAGTGAGGCGCCGCCTCCGCACGCGCCGCCGAACCGGGTCGCGGCCCCCACCCCTCGCCCGCCCCGCATGACGATCACCCGCAAGATCTTCCTCGCCACCGCCTCCGTCGTGGTGATCGTCCTCGGCGCGACGGTCGTCGTCTCGAACCAGGCGGCGAAGGGCGCCTCGGAGGCCCTGGTGGACGAGACGCTCGCCGCCACCCGGGCCCAGGTGCGCGCCACGCTCGACGCGCGCCGCACGGCCCTGCGCGGCGGGGCCGCCGTGTTCGTGCAGAATCCGGGCTTCTTCGCGATCGTCGCGACGCGGAACGGGGCGAGTCTCTTCGACCAGGCGCAGGAAGCCGTCGCGCAGATCGGTGCCGACTGGGTGCAAGTCACCGACGAACAGGGCGTGCGGATCGCCCGCAGTGACGACCCGGGCGCCCGCGCGGACACCCTCGTCCGGTCGGCGCTGATCGCCGGCGCGCTCGGCGGGAACGAGACCAGCGGCTTCGCGATCAACCGCGACGGCGGGCTCGCGCAGGCGGTGGCCGTGCCCATCCGCCAGGGCGCGGACCCCTCGGCGCGCATCGTCGGCGTGCTCATGGCCGTCCGCGGGATCGATTCCACGGTGGCGCGCGATCTCGTGCGCGAGGCGGGCGGCGGACTCGGTCTCGTCTTCTTCACCGCTGACGACGAGGGGCCCACCGCCCGCGTCGCCACGCTCGGCACGCCGGCCGCCCTCACCCCGATCCTGCGCGAGCGCGACTGGGCCCCCGCGTTGCCGGCGGGAACGCCGCTCAAGGCCGACCTCACGCTCGAGGGGACGCATTACCTCGGGCAATACGAGCTCCTGCGCAGCGCGAGCGGCACTCCGCTCGGCGGGTTCGTGACACTCAAGAACGAGGACGCGGCCCTCGCGCGCTTCAGTCGTCTGCAGCTGCTCCTCTTCGGCACCGGCGCCGCCGGCCTGCTGGTGGCCTTCGCCCTGAGCCTCGTCGCCGCGCGGACCATCTCGCGGCCCGTGCAGCAGCTGGCGGGGGCGGCCGCGCGCGCCGCGCAGGGGGACTACGCCGCCGAGCTTCCGCCGCCGGGCCGCGACGAGATCGGCGCCCTCAACGGGGCGTTCCGCGCACTGCTCGCCGACCTGCGCGACAAGCAACAGCTGGTGGACCTGCTCCAGGCCGACGACGCCCGGCGGACGGTGCAGTTCGCGGACATGACCGGCACGAGCAAGCTCGCCGCCCTCGCCCCCGGCGGGCTCGCTCCCGGCATGCGGTTCGCGCGGCGCTACGAGGTGAAGGAGGTGCTCGGCGCCGGGGGCATGGGCACCGTGTACAAGGCGCTCGACACCGAACTCGGCGAGGTCGTCGCGATCAAGACGCTCAAGCGCGAGTTCGCCGCGCAGGACGAGACGGCCCTGCTGCGCTTCCGCGACGAGATCCGCCTCGCGCGCAAGATCTCGCACCGCAACGTGGTGCGCACGCACGACATCGGGACCGAGGACGGCACCTACTTCATCACGATGGAGTACGTCGAGGGCCGCTCCCTCAAGGACCTCGTCCGCCAGCGCGGCACGCTGCCGCCGGCGGTGGTGATCACCATCGGCAAGCAGCTCTGCCGCGCGCTCGAGGTGGCGCACGCGGCGGGGGTCATCCATCGCGACATCAAGCCGCAGAACATCGTGGTCGGGCCGGACGGCGTGCTCAAGGTGATGGACTTCGGCATTGCCCGCCTCGCCACGCGCTCCGAGGGGACGACGCAGGCGGGGATGGTCGTGGGCACTCCCGAGTACATGGCCCCCGAGCAGTTCCTCGGTGACGACGTGGACCCCCGCGCCGACCTCTACGCGGCCGGTGCCGTGCTGTACGAGTGCCTCACCGGCCGGCTGCCGCACGTGGCCGAGTCGCCGATCGTGCTCATCACGAAGGTCCTCGAGGAACCGGTCGTCCCCCCTCGGGAGCTCGTGCCCGGCGTGCCGGAGCGGCTGGAGACCGCCGTGCTGGCGGCCCTGCAGCGCGACCGGGCACTACGGCCGGCCTCGGCCGAGGCGCTGCACGACCTCCTCGCGGCGGCGGAGTAGGGATCGCCGCGTCGGGGCCCGGGCCTCGGTGACGCGCGGCACGTCCGGGAACGCCCCCTATATTCCGGCACCATGGCCACTCCCGCCGCTCCCATCGCGATCGCCAGCATCTTCAACGACGCTTACGTCGCCGAGATGCTCGCGGCCTACCGGCGCGATCCCGCGTCGGTGGACGAGTCCTGGCGCCAGTACTTCCGGCTCGCCGAAACCCTCGCGGGCGGGCCGCCGGCACCCGCCGGTGCCCCCGACGCCGATCTGCTGCGCAAGGTGGCGGCCGCCATGGCGCTCGCGCAGGGTATCCGCCAACACGGCCACTACGCCGTTGCGCTCGATCCCCTCGGGGCGAAGCCCCTCGGCGCCGCCGAGCTGACGCCCGAGTTCTACGGCATCACCGAGGCCGACCTCGCACTCGTCCCGGGAACCGCGCTCGGCTTCCCGCACATGGCCACGGCCACCGAGGTCATCGCCCGCCTGCGGCTGCGCTACGAGACCGCGATCGGAATCGAGTACCAGCACCTCTCGGACGAGGGGGAGCGCGAGTGGTTCCGCCAGCAGCTGATCGCGCAGGAGCTCTTCCGGCCCCTGACCCGCGAAGAGGCGCTCGAGGTGCTGCGGCGCCTGACGATGGCGGACGGGCTCGAGCGCTTCCTCGGCAAGGCGTACGTCGGCTACAAGCGCTTCTCGGTCGAGGGGACCGACGCCCTGATCCCGATGCTCGACCACGTGATCGCCGAGTCGGCCGCCGCCGGCGCGCGTGAGGTGGCGATCGGCATGGCGCACCGCGGGCGGCTGAACGTGCTGGTCAACATCCTCGGCAAAGCGCCGCAGGCGCTGTTCGAGGAGTTCGAGGGGCGCCACCCCAAGGGCGGCCCCGACAGCGGCACCGGCGACGTGAAGTACCACATGGGCGCGCAGGGGGTGCGCACGGTCGGCGGTCGCGAGGTGCGGCTGCGGCTGCTGCCCAACCCGAGCCACCTCGAGTTCGTCAACCCGGTGCTCAACGGGCTCGCCCGCGCCGACCAGCGCACGCCCGACGGCCGCGACGAGCGCTCGGTGGTTCCCGTCGTGATCCATGGCGACGCCGCCTTCCCCGGCGAGGGCATCGTCCCCGAGACATTCAACCTCTCGCGCCTCCGCGGGTTCCGCGTCGGCGGCACCGTCCACGTCATCGTCAACAACCAGATCGGCTTCACGACGAACCCGACCGACGCCCGGTCCACCCACTACGCGTCCGACCTCGCCAAGGGCTTCGAGGTGCCGGTGCTGCACGTCAACGCCGACCGGGCCGACGCGTGCATCGCCGCCGTGCGCGTGGCGTGCGCCTATCGCACCGCGTTCGGCAAGGACGTCGTCATCGACCTCGTGGGCTACCGCCGCCACGGCCACAACGAGGGTGACGAGCCGACCTACACCCAGCCGGTGCGCTACGGGCTGATCAAGGCCCACCCCACCCCGCCGCAGGTCTGGGGCCGCAAGCTCGTGGCCGATGGCCTCGCCACCGACGCCGACGTGGCGGCGATCGAGCGCGACGTCATGGCGCAGTGGCAGGCCGCCTACGACGACGTCAAGCGCGGCACGTGGAGCGCGGCCGCCCATGCCGCGTCGGAAGCGGCCCGGCCGGCCGCCCCCGACGCGACCGGCGTGCCGGCCGACGTTCTCGGCGCGATCAACGAGCGGCTCCTCACCCACCCGGCCGACTTCACGCCGCACCCGCGGCTCTGGAAGCAGCTCGAGCGCCGCCGCGAGGCGATGGGCCCGGCGGGCGGCATCGACTGGGGCCACGCCGAGGCGCTGGCCTTCGGGTCGCTCCTCCTCGAGGGGACCTCCGTGCGCCTCACCGGGCAGGACGCCGAGCGCGGGACCTTCTCGCACCGCCACGCGGTGCTCTCGGACGCCAACACCAACGCCCCGTTCACGCCGTTGCAGCACCTGCCGAGCGCGACCGGCCGGTTCGAGGTGTATCCCTCGGCCCTGTCGGAGACGGCGGTGATGGGCTTCGAGTACGGCTACTCGGTCGCGGCGTCCGACACGCTCGTCCTGTGGGAGGCCCAGTTCGGCGACTTCGCCAACGTCGCGCAGCCGATCATCGACCAGTTCATCGCCGCCGACCGCTCGAAGTGGCACCAGGACTCCTCGCTCGTGCTGCTCCTTCCGCACGGCTACGAAGGCCAGGGACCCGAGCACTCCAGCGCCCGCCTCGAGCGCTACCTGCAGCTTTGCGCCGAGGACAACCTCCGCGTGGCCTACCCCAGCTCGCCGGCGCAGTACTTCCACGTGCTGCGCCGCCAGGCCCGTTGGGGCGACCGACGGCCGCTCGTGCTGATGCAGCCCAAGTCCATGCTGCGCCTGCCGGCGGCGATGAGCGCGCTCGACGACCTCGTCCGCGGCACCTTCCGCCCCGTCATCGACGACCCCCGCCTCGGCACCCCGGAGGCCGCGGCCTCGGTCCGCCGCGTGGTCTTCTGCACCGGCAAGGTTTACTACGACCTCGTCGCCAAGGGGCCCGGTCCCGAGGTCGCGCTGGTGCGCGTCGAGCAGCTCTATCCGTGGCCGGCCGCCACCGTCGCGGCGGTCGTCGACCGCTATCCGAACGTCGAGGACGTCGTCTGGGCGCAGGAAGAGCCCAAGAACGCCGGGGCGTGGACCTTCGTCGCGCCGCGCCTGCGGGTGAGCACCGGCAACGCGCTGGAACTGCGCTACGTGGGCCGGCCCGACCGGGCGTCGCCCGCGGAGGGCTACGCCAGCGACCACGCCGAGGAGCAGGCGCGCATCGTCGCGGATGCGCTCGACGTGAAGGCGCGCCGTCGCGCGGGCGCCCGCGCGTGAGCCGGCGACGGCTGTCGGCGCTCGCCGCGGCCGTCGTGCTCGCCGTGGCGCCGGCCGCCACCGCGCGGGCCCAGGACGCCGCGACCCTCGACGAGCGCCTGCGCGCCCTCGCGGTGCCGGTGCGCGTACTCATGATCGCGGCGCACCCGGATGACGAGGACACCCAGCTGCTCACGTGGCTCGCACGCGCGCGGGGCGCCACCACGGCGTACCTCTCGCTGACGCGCGGCGACGGCGGGCAGAACCTCATCGGCAACGAGCTCGGCGAGGCGCTCGGCGCCATCCGCACCGAGGAACTGCTGGCGGCCCGCCGCATTGACGGCGCGACGCAGTACTTCACGCGGGCCTTCGACTTCGGCTTCTCGAAGACGGCCGAGGAGACCTATCGCCACTGGCCGAAGGACACGATCCTCGGCGACGTCGTGCGCGTGGTGCGGGCCTTCCGGCCGCACTTCATCGTCGCGGTGTTCAGCGGCACCCCGCGCGACGGGCACGGCCACCATCAGGTGAGCGGGCTCCTCGCGCGCGAGGCCTACGACCTCGGGGCGGACACCGTCCGCTTCCCCGCCGCCTCCCACGGCCGGCCGTGGACGGTGGCGAAGTTCTACCGGTCCGCGCGCTTCCGCCCGGCCGACGCCACGCTGTCGTTCGACGTCGGCACGTACAACGTGCTGCGGGGACGCGGCTACGCCGAGCTGGCGGGCGAGAGCCGCAGCCAGCACAAGTCGCAGGGCTTCGGGGTACTGCAACGCAAGGGCGCCGTGCTCGACCATGTCACGCGCGAGGCAACGCGCGTCAACGCCGGCACCGAAGCGCGGGCCGAGCGCGACCTCTTCGATGGCCTCGACACCCTCGCCGGTCCGGCGCCGCCGGGTGTCGCGCCGGACTCGGTCCGGCGCGCGCTGGACCGGCTGCGACAGGCGATCGACCTGCGCGATCCCTGGCCGACCGTCGAGCGCGCGCTCGCCGTCGTCGGGCGGCGCCCGGACGACCACCTGCTCGTCGCCCAGGCGGCCGGGCTCGCGCTCGAGGCGACCGCCGACGCACCCACGGTGGCGGTGAACGACACCGTCGCCGTCTCGCTGACCCTCTACAATCGCGGCCGCGTCCCGGTGCGCTGGCTCCCCGGCGACACGGTGCAGCCGGCCGTCGCCCTGGCCGTCGCCCTGGCCGTCGCCGCGGGGCACGACACGCTGGTGGTGGCCCCCGGCGGCAGCGCGACCCGCATCCTGCGCATCGTCCCCACCGAGGCGACCACTCCGTGGTGGCGACGGGCCGGGCGGAACGGCGACTGGTGGGCCACGCCGATCGCGGTCGCCCCGGGCGACGTCCCCGACGACGAGTCGCGCGCCGGGCTCGCCGTGCGGATCGCCGTCGAGCTCCCCGGGGCCGGGCGCTGGCCGCTCGCGGCGCCGCTGGTGCACCGCTTCGCCGACCCGGTGAAGGGGGACCAGCAGCGCGCGGTCCTCGCCGCCCCCCGCATCGGCGTGCGACTCGAACGTGCCGCCGCGTACGTACCGGCCGGCCGCGACGTGCGCCGGTCGCTGCGCGTGTTCGTGCGCAGCGTGGCGCGCGACACGCAGGTCGTCCGCGTATCGCTGGAACTGCCACAGGGCCTGCGCACCGTAACGCCGGCCCCCGTCGTGCGCCTCGCCCCGGGCACGGAGGCCGCGGTCACGTTCGACGTGCAGGGTCGCCTCCCGGTCGGACGGCATCGCCTCGCCGCGGTCGCCTCGACCGGTGCCGGACCGTCCGCCGCCCAGTGGCGGAACGGGTACGAACGGATCGACTACGACCACGTCCGGCCGCTGCACCTGCTGCGCCCGGCGACGCTGGAGCTGACGGGCCTGGAGGTCGCGCTTCCGGCCCGGACGGACATCGCCTACCTCCCGGGGGTCGGCGACAACGTGCGGCCGATGCTCGAGGACCTCGGCTTTGGCGTCACCGCGCTCGATCCCGCGACGCTGGCGACCGCCGACCTGGCGCGCTTCCGCAGCATCGTCGTCGGCCCCCGCGCGTTCGAGGCCAGCGAGGCGCTCTACGCCGCGCGGGAACGGCTGTACGCGTACGTCCGCGGCGGCGGTACGCTGGTGCTGCAGTACGGCCAGCAGGAGCTCACCCGACCCGGCGCGCTGCCGTATCCGGTGACGATCGCTCGTCCGCACGATCGTGTGACCGAGGAGGATGCCGAGGTGCGCGTGCTGCGTCCCGGGCACCCGCTGCTGACGACGCCGAACCGCATCGGCGACGCCGACTGGGCCGGCTGGGTGCAGGAGCGCGCGCTCTACATCCCGCGCACGATCGATCCTGCCTGGACGCCGCTCCTGGCCATGCAGGATGCGGGGGAGCCCGCGCGCGAGCACGGGCTGCTCGTCGCCCCGCTGGGCCGCGGGGTCCTCGTCTATTCGTCGCTCGCGTTCTTCCGGCAGCTGCCGGCCGGGGTACCGGGGGCGGCTCGGCTGTTCGTGAACCTCGTCGCGGCCACGCCGACCGCGGCCGGAAGCCGCGTCCCGTGACCGGACGGCGCCGGGACCGCGCGAACCGGCGCGGCCGCGTGGGCGTGGCCGCGGCTGCGTCGGTCGCAGGCGCACTGGCCTGGCTGCTGGCGGGCCCCGTCGGGTGCGCGCGTGATTCGCGCGAGCTCGTCGTCGTCTACTCGCCGCACGACGAGCCGCTGCGGACCGAACTCGAGGTCGCCTTCGAGCGTGAGCATCCGCGACTCGACGTCGAGTGGGTCGTGCTGGGGTCGCAGGTGATCCTCGAGCGCGTGCGCGCCGAGCGGGCCGCGCCGCGCGCCGACGTCTGGTTCGGTGCCGCGGCCGATCGCTTCGTCGCCGCCGCGCGCGAGGGGTTGCTCGCCGCCTACACGCCGACGTGGGCGGCGCTGGCGCCCGCAGGCACCCGTGACGACGGCGACCGGTGGTTCGGGGTCTACCGCACGCCGCTCGTGATCGGCTTCAACAGCGAGGCGCTCTCGCCCGAGACGGCCCCGCGCGACTGGCGGGAGCTCGCGTCGCCCGGCTGGCGCGGGAAGGTCGTGCTGCGCGATCCGCGGCATGCCGGCTCGATGCAGAGCATGGCCACGGCCATCTTCGCCGAGGCCGTGGCCCGCGACGGCTCCTCGGCGGCGGCGCAGGCGTGGCTCGACGGTCTCGATCGCAACGTCCGCGCCTACGTGGACTCGCCCACGGAGCTCTACCAGCACCTGGCGCGCAAGGACGGGGTGGTGACGGTGTGGAACGTGGCGGAACTCGACGCGCAGCCGCGGCGCGAGAAGCGGCCGATCGGATGGCGCGTGCCCGACGGCGGCGTGCCGATCCTCGTCGACGGCATTGCCGTGGTGGCCGGCGCTCCGCACGCGCGCGCCGCGCAGGCGTTCGTCGAGTTCGTCACCTCGCGCCCGGCCGTCGAGCTGGCCGCGCGCCGCCACGCGCGCTGGCCGGTCCGTCCCGACGTGCCGGGTGACGCGATGCCGGCGTGGACCCGCCGCGCCGCGGGCGCGTGGCGCCCCCTGCCGCTCGACGCCCCCGTCGTCGCCGACTCGATGGAGGCGTGGATGCGCCGGTGGACCGCGAAGGTCGCGGCGCGCCCGCCGGCCGCGCCGCGCGCCGGGACGCGGCTACTCGGCGGCATCCGGCGGCGGGCGGTGGCGGGCGGGCCGTGAGCCCCCCCGCCCGCCTGCGCGTCGTGATCATCGGGGGAGGGTTCGCCGGCCTCGCCGCCGCGCGTGCCCTGCGGAAGCACCCCGTGGACGTCACGCTGCTCGACCGCACCAACCACCACCTCTTCCAGCCCCTGCTCTATCAGGTGGCCACGGCGATGCTCGCGCCGAGCGACATCTCGGTGCCGATCCGCTGGGCACTGCGGCGGGTGCGCAACTGCCGGGTCCTTCTCGGCGACGTCAAGCGGATCGACGTCGAGCGCCGCGTCGTGCTCGTCGACGCGGACCAGCGCGAGATCCCGTACGACCGGCTCATCGTCGCGGCCGGGATGTGCAACGCGTACTTCGGGCATGACGAATGGGAAGACCACGCCCCGGGGCTCAAGTCGCTCGACGACGCGCTGCGCATCCGCCGGCGCTTCCTGCTCGCCTTCGAGCGGGCCGAGGCGGCGCGGAGCGAGGAGCAGCGGCGGCGCTGGCTCACGTTCGTGGTCATCGGCGGGGGGCCGACCGGCGTCGAACTCGCCGGAATGCTTCCCGAGGTCGCCCGCGCCTTCCGCCGCGAGTACCGCGCGTACGACCCGACCTCGCTGCGCGTCGTGCTGCTCGAGGGGGGCGATCGCCTGCTCTCCGCGTTCGACCCCGCCCTCTCGGCGCAGGCCCGTCGTGACCTCGAGGGGTTGGGCGTCGAGGTGCGTACCGGAACGAGGGTGACGGCGCTCGACCAGCATGGCGTCTCGCTCGCCGACGGGACGCGCATCGAGGCGGAGGAGATCTTCTGGGCGGCCGGCATCGCGGCCTCGCCGCTGACGCAGGGACTCGTGCCACTCGACAAGTCGGGCCGCGTGCTCGTCGCGCCCGACTGCTCGGTGCCGGGGCATCCCGAGGTCTTCGTCGTCGGCGACCTCGCGGCCATCCGCGCACCGGACGGGAGTTGGATCCCGGGCGTGGCGCCGACCGCCAACCAGACGGGCGCGCACGCGGCGGCGATGATCGTGGCGGACCTGCACGGGGGGCCGCGGCGTCCCTACCGGTGGTTCAACAAGGGCGACCTCGCGACGATCGGTCGCCACAAGGCCGTCGCCCGCTTCGGTCGCGTCAACGTGACGGGCTACGCGGCGTGGCTCCTGTGGCTGTTCGTCCACGTCCTCTACCTCGCCGGCTTCCGCAATCGGCTGAGCGTGGTGCTGCAGTGGGCCTACGCGTACGTCACGTTCCAGCGCGGCGTGCGGCTCATCACCGGAAGCGACACCGGCGAGTACCCCGTGCCCGACACGCTGCGACGGGTCTGACATGTGACGCGTGCGGGGCGCCCCGATTGACGCGGGGGCCCGTCCCGGGTTTCTTGCACGTGCGCCCCCGTCGACGCTGACGGCGCATTCGCGGCTCCACGTCTTTCCCATCCGAATGCCCCGCCGACCTGCGACCCCAGCGGGCGGCGCCGCCGACGCCGGCGGCCCACCGCCGGATGCGGCGCGCCGCCTCGCGGCGAGCTTCGTCCACGAAGTCAACAACACGCTGAATCCCATGATGGCCGCCGCCTTCCTGCTCGAGCAGAAGGCCGACGACGCGGCCACCGTCCGGGACGTGGCGCTGCAGCTGCGGCGCGCGACCGAGGAGCTCGCACGCCAGACGCGACTGGTCAGCGCGATGTTGCGGCCCCCGCGAGCGAGCCCCGACGGGGGCCACCCGTCGCCTGACGATGGCCCGGGAGCCGAGACGGTGGCAGCCGCCGGCGCCCCCGCGCCGACGGCGACAGGGACGATCCGCGTCGTGCTGGCCGACGACAAGGCGGACGATCGGTCGCTCCTGGCCGACGTCCTGCGCACGCTGGGCCACGACGTGGTCGCCCTCGCGACGAGCGGCGACGAGGCGGTCGCGCTGGCCGGTGCCACCGCACCCGACGTCGTCCTGCTCGACATCCGCATGCCGGGCGGCACCGGCATCGAGGCGGCGCAGCGGCTGCGCACCGCCACACCGGACATCGCGATCGTGCTCTATACCGGTGACCCGACGCTCGATCTCACGGGCGTCGGCCTCGAGGACTCCGGGGCCCTCGCCGTGCTGCCGAAGCCCGCTGCGCCGAATGCCATTGACGCCTCGCTGCGGCTGGCCGTACGCCGGGCCGGCGAGTTGCGGCTCGCACGGGCCGAGGCCGCGGACGCCAAGCTGCGGCTCGAGCAGCGCAAGCTCATCGAGCGCGCCAAGGGGATGCTGATGCAGCGCATGCAGGTCGGCGAGGCGGAGGCCTACCGCTTCCTGCAGAAGACCAGCCAGAACCGCGCGGTGCCGATCGTCGAACTCGCGCGGCTGATCCTCGAGAACGACGGCGTGGTGCGCTGAGTCAGCCCGGGGGCGACGGCGCGGGCGCGGCCTGCCCCGCCGCCACCGCGCGCCCGACGCCCGCCGTCATCGGCAGCGTCAGCGCTACGAGCGCCGCCGAGGCGACGAAGGGCCACCCGATCCCGAACTCGAACAGCACGCCGGCCAGCGCCGGGAACGCCACGCGCGCGACGCCACCGAAGGTCTGCTGGACGCCCAGCAGCATGCCCCGCTCGGCGGTGGGAATCACCTTCGACAGCATCGCCGACACGCATGGGAAGGTGAATGCCGTCCCGAGCGGCATGCACGCCGTGGCCAGCAGCAGCAGCGGGAGGGTGGGCGCGAGCGCGATCCCCAGGACGCCGAGCGCCAGCAGCACCGTCCCGACCCGCGACAGCCGGGCCTCGCCCAGTGCATCCACGAGCCGGCCGAGGATCAGGGCCCGCGCCACCACGCTGATGAGTCCGATGTACATGAACACGTAGCCGACCGTGCGTTCGGTGATGCCGAACTTCACGTTGAGGTACAGCGCCAGCATCGCCGTCACCCCCTGAAAGGCCCCCATCGCGATGGCGTAGATCCAGATGAGGCGCGGCGCGATCTCCCCCGGGTGCGTGATCACCCGCAGCACCGCCGCCCGGCTCGAGCGCCGGACGTGGCCTGCCGGCGTCGCCGCCTTCGATTCCGTCAGGTACTTCCGCGCGAAGAGGAGGTTGAGCACGCACAGCGCCGCCGCCAGCAGCCCCGGGGCCGCCGGCCCGATCCGCCACGTCGCGCCGGCGACCGGGATGCCCGTCTGGCCCAGCGTCGCTGCCCACGAGCCGAGCACCGGCCCGAGAGCCACGCCCAGGTTCGTCGCCGCGGAGAGCCAGCCCAGCGCCTTCGCGCGTTCCTGCGGCTCGGTTGCATCCGCCACGTAGGCCTGGATCACCCCGACCGTGCCCCCACCGGCCCCCTGCACGAGGCGCGAGGCGAAGAGCAGCCACAGGCTCGTCGCATAGCCGAAGACCACGTAGGCCACGGCCGAGGCGCCCAGCGCGACCATGAGCGTCGGGCGGCGACCATACCGGTCGCTGAACCGGCCCCACAGCGGGGCGCTCAGCAACTGCGCAGCGGCGAAGCTCGAGACCAGCAGCCCCACTGCCGTCCCCGACGCCCCGAGCTTCTGCGCGTAGAACGGCAGCAGTGGCAGCACCATCAGCGTCCCGACCATGTCGAGGAACGCGGTCGCCATCAGCACGTGCAGCTTCGCCGGGATCGTCCGCACCTCACGCCACAGCAGCCACGCCACCGCCACGGCGGCGACCGCCCCGGTACCCTGCACCAGCGGCGAGGCGAGCCAGTCGCTCACGACTCGGCCTTCCCCAACGCCGCCGGTGCCGCGGCGCGGCCCGCCAGCGTCGCCAGCGCGACGATCGTGAGCGCGTAGGGGATCATCTCCGTGAACTGCGACGGAATCGCCGCCGTCCCCTGGAGCCGGATCTGCAACGTCTCGGCGGCGGCGAAGAGCAGGCAGGCCCCGGCGGTGCGCAGCGGGTCCCAGCGGCCGAAGATCACCGCCGCGAGCGCGATGAACCCGCGACCCGCCGTCATCCCGGTCGAGAACTTGTGCTGGTCGAGCGCGAGGAACGCGCCGCCCAGGCCGGCGAGGGCCCCGGACCCCAGCACCGCGAGCCAGCGCACGCGCGCCACCGAGATGCCCGCCGTGGTCGCCGCCTCCGGCGCCTCGCCCACCGCGCGCACCCGCAGGCCGAAGCGCGTGCGTGCGAGCAGCCACCACAGCGCCGGCAGCGCCAGCAGCGCCAGCCAGCCCACCGGGCTGCCAAGGTCGCCGCCGCTGCCGAAGCCCTCGACGCGCGGCGAGTTGGCCGAGCTGTCGTACACGCGACGCAGCACGAACGTCGTCGCTCCGTCCACGAGGAGATTGAGCGCCACCCCCGTCACCACCTGGTCGGCGCGGAAACGCAGCGTGGCCGCCGCATGCAGCGCCGCGACCGCCGTGGCCGCGCCGATCCCGGCCGCCACGCCCAGCCACGGCCCATCGGTCGCCAGCGCCCCCAGCGCGGCACCGAAGGCGCCGGCGAGCAGGTACCCCTCGAGTGTGAGCGCGATGATCCCCGCGCGCTCGCTCAGCACGCCGCCGGCCGCCGCACACAGGTACGGCGCCGCGATGCGCAGCCACTGGAACAGGAGGTCGCTCACGGTCGGCGCGGTACCGCCTGCGCGACCAACCGCCGCACCTCGGGGACGCTCGCGACGACGGCGAGGATCACCACCGCCTGCAGCACGTCCATCATCTGCTTCGGCACCAGCGCGTTCACCGCGAGGCCGCCCTGCGAGAGCGTCGCGAACAGCAGCGCCGCGATCCCCACGCCCACCGGGTGGTTTCGCCCCACGAGCGCGACCGCGATGCCGAGAAAGCCGGCGCCGAACCCGAACCCTTCCTCGTAGTAGCGCTTGTACCCGAGCACGTAGTTCACGCCGCCGAGGCCGGCCAGCGCCCCGCTCCATACCAGCGCCCGGAACCACGTGCGCCCGAGCGAGACGCCGCCGTACTCCGCCGCTGCGGGGCTCAGGCCGACTGCCCGCAGCGCGTACCCGCCCGGCGTGCGGAAGAGCCCCCACCACGTCGCCACGATCGCCGCGACCGCCACCAGCACCGTCGCGTTGCCCGCCGAGCCGCGGAAGGCCGCGTGCACGTCCGCCAGTCGCGGCAGGCCGCCCGCACGGATCGTCGCCGTGTGCAGCGAATCGGGGACGTGCAGGTGCTCGGCGACCGCCCAGTTGAGGAGCGCAAGCACGAGGAAGTTGAGGCAGATCGTGACGATGACCTCGTTCGCCCCGGCCTTCGCCTTGAGGCCGCCCGGCACCGCGCCGACGATCGCGCCGGCCGTCATCGCCGCCCCGAGGCAGAAAGGCACCGCAAGGATCGCCGGCGCGCCGGCGGGCAACGCCAGCCCCGCCATCGCCGCCCCGAAGCCGCCGGCGGCCAGCTGCGACTCCGCGGCGATGTTGAAGAGCCCCGCCCGCAGCGCCACCGCCACCGCCAGCCCCGTGCAGGTGAGGGTCGTCGCCTTGTACAGCACCTGCCCCATCCCGTACGCGTTGCCCCACGTGCCCTCGAGCAGCACCCCCCACACGATGCGCGGCGACTGGCCGAACGTCAGGATCAGCAGGTCGCCCACCACCAGCGCGATGGCCAGCGCGACGAGCGGCGGCAGCAGCGCCTCCGCCCAGCGCGGCCCGGGCGGGCGGCTCATGCGGCGGCCCCCGTCATGTGCGGTCCCAGCCCCTCGGGCGTCGCGACGCGGCCTTCGACCTCGTGGACGAGGCGCCCCGCGTACATGACGAGCACGCGGGTCGAGAGCGCAAGCAGCTCGCCGAGGTCGGCCGAGACGAGAAGCACGGCGGCCCCGGCGTCGCGCGCTGCCCGCAGCCGTGCGTGGATCGCCTCGATCGCCCCGACGTCCACCCCGCGGGTGGGCTGCGCCGCGAGCAGCACGCGCACGTCGCGCCCGCCGCCGAGTTCCCGCGCGACGACGACCTTCTGCTGGTTGCCGCCCGAGAGCGCGCGCGCCGGCAGCGAGGTGTCGCCGGGCCGGATGTCGAACGCCGCGACCTGCGCCGCCGCATGGGCGGCGATGCCCCGCACGTCCAGCCGTCCGGCTCGGGTGAAGCGATGCTGCTGCCCCAGCACGAGGTTGTCGGCGACGGACCAGTCGAGCACCAGGCCGCGCGCGTGGCGGTCCTCCGGGATGTGCGCGAGGCCGGCCGCCGTGCGACGCGCCACCGGCCACGCGGTCACGTCGGCGCCGTCGAACGTGACCTGCCCGCCGCGGACGCGTGCGAGGCCCGCGATCGCCTCGACGAGCTCCGTCTGGCCGTTGCCCTCGACGCCGGCGATCCCCACGATCTCGCCGGGCCGCACCGTGAGCGACACCCCGTCCACCACGCGGCGGCCGGCGGCGTCGGCCACCGCGAGGTCGCGCACCACGAGGCGCGGTGGCGCGGTGGCGAGCGCATCGGCGCCCGCGTCGCGCGCCGCGAGCGCCACGTCGCGCCCGACCATCGCACGGGCGATGTCGGCCGGCGTTGCCCCCGCCGTCGCCAGGCGGCCGACGGTGCGCCCCGCGCGCATGACGGTCACCCGCGACGCCGCGGCGAGGACCTCGTCGAGCTTGTGCGTGATGAGCACGATCGTCCCGCCGTCGTCGCGCAGCCGACGCAGTACGCGCCACAGGTCGGTGACCTCGGGCGGCGAGAGCACCGCCGTGGGCTCGTCGAGGATGAGCGTGCGGGCGCCGCGGAAGAGCGCCTTGAGGATCTCCACCCGCTGCGCCTCGCCCACCGTGAGGTCGCCGACGCGGCGCACGGGATCGATCACCAGCCCGGTCCGCTCGCAAAGCGCCGCGATCTCCGCCAGCGCCGGGGCCAGCACCAGCCGGCCCCGCGCCGTCGGCTCGCGCCCCAGCACGAGGTTCTCGGCCACCGTGAGCGTCGGCACCAGCTGGAAGTGCTGGTGCACCATCCCGACCCCTGCGGCGATCGCCTCCGCCGTGCCCCACCCCGTCACGTCGCGTCCGTTGACGACGACGGTCCCCGCATCGGGGCGCGCGCCGCCGGAGAGGATCTTCATCAGCGTGCTCTTGCCCGCGCCGTTCTCCCCGCAGATCGCGTGGATCTCGCCGCGACCCACCTCGAGCGACGCCTCGACGTTCGCCGCCACCGCCCCGTAGCGCTTGGCGATCCCGGCCATCCGGACTGCGAGCGGCGGCGCCGCTGCGGAAGCGGTCACGTGCTGGGCACCACGATGCGGCCGGCGATGATCGAGTCGCGCAGCGCGGCCAGCCGGCGACGGACCGGGTCGGGAATCAGCGCGCGGTTGTTGGCGTCGTCCACGAAGCCGACTCCGCGCTCGGCCAGTCCGAACTGCCGCACCCCGCCGGCGAAGGTGCCGTCGCGCACGCGACGAATGGCGTCGAAGACGGCGGCGTCGATCCCCTTCACCATCGACGTGAGTACGAAACCCGGCGCCTCGGGGTACTGGTCGGCGTCCACGCCGATCGCGAGCCCGCGGACGGCTCGCGCCGCCTCGAAGACGCCGAGTCCCGTGGAGCCCGAGGCGTGGTAGATGACGCGCGCGCCGCGCCCGTACTGCGACAGCGCGAGTTCCTTCCCCTTGCCCGGGTTGCGGAAGGCCGCCGGCGTCACGCCGGCGTAGGCGCTCAGGACTTCGCACGAGGGGCAGACGTGCTTCACGCCCGCGGCGTAGCCGGCCTCGAACTTCCGGATGAGCGGCGACTCCATCCCGCCGACGAAGCCGACGGTCCTCGAGCCGCCGGCCAGCGCAGCCAGCGCCCCCACCAGGAACGAGCCTTCTTCTTCGCGGAACTTGAGCGCGACCAGGTTGGGGGGCAGCGGCCGCGGGCGCCCGAGCGAGTCGGTGGGCACCGCGAAGTCCACGCCAGCGAAGCGGGTGTCCGGGTACTCGGCTGCCAGCTGCAGGAGGTCGTCGGTGAAGATGAACCCCACCCCGACGACGAGGTCCATTCCCTCCGCCGCCAGCAGGCGCAGGCCCGCCTCGCGGTCGGTGCCCTCGCCCGGCTCGATGAAGCGCACGCGGGCCCCGAGGTCGCGCCGCGCCTGGTCCGCCCCCTGCCACGCCCCGTCGTTGAAGGACTTGTCGCCGCGCCCGCCGACGTCGAACACGACGCCGACACGCACGCCCTCACCCGACGCCCCCGCGTCGCCGGGGCCGAGAGCCAGCATCGCCAGATGCGCCGCCAGGAGGATCGCGACGAAGACCACCACGTTCCGCATGAAGGTTCGAAAGGTCGCGGTCTCCGGGGGGCGCCGGCAACCCGACCGGCCGGTTGATTTGGGTGCGCCGCGCGCTTGCTTTCGGCCGTGGTCCTCCTCGAACAGATCCGCCGGTGGGCATGGGGGCGCTCGTGGTGGTGGCGGGCGCCCGTGCTCTACCTCGCCGCCATCTGGTCGCTGCCCGTGCTCGTCAGCGGGCAGTACCGGGAGGGATTCCCGCTCTTCGACTTCATCTCGTTCCACGTGCACGAGGGGGGCCACGTCTACTGGAGCCTTCTCGGCAGCGAGTGGCTCGCCGTCTTCGGCGGGACCGCCTCCGAGGTGCTCCTGCCCATCCTCGCCGGCGCCCTGATGGTGCGATCCAGGGACTGGTTCGGCGTCGCCTTCTGCGCGATGTGGCTCGCCTCCACGCTGGGCGGCGTGAGCGTGTACATGGGCGATGCCCGGGCGCTGGAACTCGACCTCGTGTCAACCTCCCCGGACACCGGGGCGCAGGTGGACGACGATCCCTTTGCCGGCCACGACTGGCGCTACATGTTCGGCCACGCCGGGCTGCTCGAGTACGACACCCGCATCGCCGCCGCCACCCGCGCCCTCGCATGGGGGATCTGGTGGGGGGCGATGAGCTTCAGCGCATGGCTGTTCTTCGTCATGTGGCGCTCGGGCGCGGCGGATGCCGCGGGACCCGGAGCCCCGGACGACCCGCCCGCGCCCGGGCCGTCCTCCGGGGGCCCGCCCTCCGGCGATGCGCCGCCCCGACGCTACCGCCTGCGCTGAGCATGTCCCTGCCCGATCGCCAACGGACGCGCGTACTCGTCGTCGGCAGCGGCGTCGCCGGACTCCACACCGCCTGGCGCGCCGCCGAGCGGGCCGAGGTCGTGGTGCTCACCAAGCGCTCGCTCTTCGACAGCGCCACCGCCTACGCGCAGGGCGGGATCGCCGCCGCCCTCGGTGCCGGCGACTCCCCCGACCTGCACAAGCAGGACACGCTCGCCGCCGGCGCCGCGCTCTGCGACGCGGCGGCGGTGGAGGTGCTCGTGGCCGAGGGGCCCGCGCGTGTGCGCGAACTGTGGAGCGCCGGCGCGCGGTTCGACCTCGATCCCCGCGGCAAGCTCAAGCTCGGACGTGAGGCGGCGCACTCGCGCAGCCGCATCGTCCACGCCCGCGGCGACCAGACGGGGGCCGAGGTCGCGCGTACCCTCATCGCGCGCGTGCAGGGCTCCCCGAACATCACCGTCATCGAGTCCGCCCGCGTGCTCGACCTCATCGTCGAGGGGGGTGAGTGCGTCGGGGTGCGCGCGAGCATCGCCGGCCAACCGGTGGAGATCGTCGCCGATGCCACCGTGCTGGCCACGGGCGGCTGCGGGCAGGTTTACCGCTACACGACGAACCCGCTCGTCGCCACCGGCGACGGCTTCGCGATCGCGCACCGCGCCGGCGTCACGCTCGCCGACATGGAGTTCGTGCAGTTCCACCCGACCGCACTCGACGTGGCCGAGAACCCGCGGTCGCTCATCTCCGAGGCGGTCCGCGGCGAGGGCGCGGTGCTGCGCAACGAACTCGGCGAGCGCTTCATGACGCAGCGCCATCGCCTTGCCGAGCTCGCGCCGCGCGACATCGTCGCCCGCGAGATCTACCGCGAGCAGATGGCCGGCCACCGCGTGCGGCTCGACGCGACCAAGCTCGGCCGCGGGTTCGAGCGCCGCTTCCCGGGAATCTTCGCCCTCTGCCGGGCGCGTGGCATCGACCCGCGGCGGGAACCCATCCCCGTGACGCCGGCGGCCCACTACCTCATGGGCGGCGTCGTCACCGATCTCTCCGGCCGCAGCACGATGCCGCGCCTGTGGGCGGTGGGCGAGGTCTCGCGCACCGGCGTGCACGGGGCCAACCGGCTGGCCAGCAACTCGCTGCTCGAGGGGATGGTCTTCGCCGAGCGATGCGCCCGCGACGTCGGCGGCGTGCCCGCCCTCGGCGCGAGTCCGCGGCGCGCCCGCTGGCGCGTGCCGCCGCTCGTGGACCGGGGGGCGGCGCAGGTGGCCGCCGACGCGATCCGCACCACCATGTGGGAGTGCGTCGGCATCGACCGCAACGCGCGCGGGCTCGAGGAGGGGATCCATCGCCTTACCGACATCCGCCGCCGCCTGCCCCTGGGCGCCACCGAGGAGGCGAACATGGCGGAGACCGCACTCCTCATCGCGCGCGGGGCGCTGGCGCGACAGGAGAGCCGCGGTGGCCACTTCCGCAGCGACTTCCCGCGCCCCCGCAAGAAATTCCGGGGGCGCCGGATCGAGGCGTAGGGGGCGCTAGATTCCGCCCCATGGTCACCTTCTCCGAACCCCACGCCGACCTGCAGCGCCGGATCCGCGCCCTCGCCGCCGAGCGCCGTGCGGTCGTCCTCGCGCACAACTACGAGCGGCCGGAGGTGCAGGACGTCGCCGACTTCGTCGGCGACTCGCTCGGCCTCTCCCGTGAGGCGGCGCGCACCGACGCCGAGGTGATCGTCTTCTGCGGCGTGCACTTCATGGCCGAGACCGCGGCGATCCTCTCGCCCGCCAAGACGGTGCTGCTTCCCGACCTCGCGGCCGGCTGCTCGCTCGCCAGCACGATCGACGCGGCCCAGTTGCGCGCATGGAAGGCCGAACACCCCGGTGCCGTTGTGGTGGCGTACGTCAACACCACCGCCGAGGTGAAGGCCGAGAGTGACTATTGCTGCACCTCCGGCAACGCGGTCGAGATCGTCAACGCCATCCCCGCCGACCGCGAAGTCCTCTTCCTCCCCGACATGTTCCTCGGGAACCATGTGCGTCGGGTCACTGGACGCGCGAACATCCGCGTATGGATGGGCGAGTGCCACGTGCACGCGGGTATCGACCCCGAGCACATCGCGCGGCAGCGGGCCGCCCACCCCGGCGCGGAGTTCCTCGTGCATCCCGAGTGCGGCTGCGCCACCAGCGTCGTCGAGGCGCTCTCCGCCGGCGACATCGCCCCGGATGGGGCGCAGATCCTCTCGACCGAGGGGATGATCCGCCGCCCCGCCCAGAGCGACGCCGACACCTTCATCGTCGCCACCGAGGTGGGAATCCTCCACCGGCTGCGCCGCGAGAATCCCGGGAAGCGGTTCATCCCGGCCAACGAGCAGGCGGTCTGCGCCTACATGAAGGTCACCACCCTGCCCAAGGTGCTCCACGCCCTCGAGACGCTCACGCACCGCATCACCGTGCCCGACGACGTCGCGGCGAGGGCGCGCACGGCGATCGAACGGATGGTGGCGATCGGCGGGACCCCGCAGCCGAAGGCGGCCGATCCCGGCGAGTGAGGCGGCGCGGCCACCGTGCGCGACGGCCCTCGCCCATTGCCGGACGGGCCATGACCGGCGACCATAGACGCGTGCCCGAGAACGCCCCCCGCGTCGTGACACCCTTCTCCGTCCCGGTGGTCGCCGGCGACGGGCGGCATCCCTTCCCGCTCGTCCCGGACGCCGTGACGGCGCTCGTGCGGGCCGCGCTCGAGGAGGATGGCGCCCACGCCGACATCACGACCGTCGCGACGATCCCCGCCGACCGGACGGCCCGGGCCTCGCTGGTCGCCAGAGCGGCGGGCGTCGTCTGCGGCGTGCCGCTCGCGGTCGAGGCGTTTCGCCAGCTCGACGCGCACGCGACGATCCGGATCGACGCCCCGGACGGCACCGCCGTGCAGCCCGGCGACGTAGTGCTGCACCTGAGCGGCCGCGCCCGCGGGCTGCTGTCGGCCGAGCGGGTCGCCCTCAACTACCTCATGCACCTCTCCGGGATCGCGACCGCCACAGCCGCCCTCGTCGCGGCGGTGCGGGGGACGCGGGCCAAGGTGCTCGACACGCGCAAGACCACACCCGGCTGGCGGGCGCTCGAGAAGTACGCCGTGCGCTGCGGCGGCGGTACCAACCACCGCGCCGACCTGCGCGCCGCGGTGCTGATCAAGGACAACCACCTGACGATCGCCGGCGCCCAGCTCGGTGCCGCCGTGCAGAAGGCCCGCGCGCTGGCGCCGGCCGGCACGCGCGTGGAGGTCGAGTGCGACACCCCGGCGCAGGTCGAGGCCGCGCTCACCGCAGGTGCCGACATCGTGATGCTCGACAACATGACGGTCGAACAGATGCGGGCGTGCGTCGCGCTCGTCGGCGGCCGCGCGATCGTCGAGGCCTCCGGCCGCGTGCGCCCCGAGACGATCCGGCCGATCGCCGAGACCGGCGTGGACTGGATCTCCAGCGGCGCCATCACGCATTCGGCCCCGGCGCTCGACCTCGCCCTCGACTTCGACTGATCGGGGCGGGCATGCATCGGCGTCTCCTCCCGTAGCCATGTCCGACCTCCTCGCGGCGCGCGCCCAGATGGCGACGTCGCTCGCCTTCCACATCCTCTTCGCGGTGGCCGGTATCGCGATGCCGGTGCTGATGGTCGTCGCCGAATGGCGGTGGCGCCGATCCGGCGACCCGCTCGACCTCGACCTCGCCAAGCGGTGGTCGAAGGGCACCGCGATCCTCTTCGCCGTCGGGGCGGTGTCGGGCACGGTGCTGTCGTTCGAGCTCGGGCTGCTCTGGCCGTCCTTCATGGAGTACGCCGGCCCGATCATCGGCATGCCCTTCTCGCTCGAGGGCTTCGCGTTCTTCACCGAAGCGATCTTCCTCGGCATCTACCTCTACGGCTGGGACCGCATCTCGCCGCGCGCGCACCTCGCCTCGGGGGTGCTCGTCGCCGTCTCCGGCATCGCGAGCGGGATCTTCGTCGTCATCGCCAACGCGTGGATGAACGCCCCGGTGGGCTTCCGGATCGTCAACGGGCGACCCGCCGACATCGATCCCCTCGGGGCCATGATGACGCCCGCCGCGTTCACCCAGACGACGCACATGACGCTCGCGGCCTTCTCGGCGACCGCCATCGCCGTGGCCGGCATCCACGCCTGGTTCGTGCGGCGCGATCCCGACGCGCCCTTCCATCGCCGGGCGCTGTCCATCGCCCTGCTGGTGGCGATCCCCTCGTCGCTCGCCCAACCCGTCGTCGGTCACTGGTCGGCGCAGCACGTGGCGCGCCACCAGCCCGCCAAGCTCGCCGCCATGGAGGCCCACTTCACCACCGCGCGCGGGGCCCCGCTCCGCATCGGCGGCTGGCCCGACCCCGCCACCGGCACGGTGGCCGGCGCGATCGAGATTCCCGGCGGGCTCTCGTTCCTCGCATTCGACGACCCGACCGCCGAGGTCGCCGGCCTCGACCGGGTCCCGCGCGCGGACTGGCCGAACGTGCGCATCGTGCACATCGCCTTCCAGCTCATGGTGGGCATCGGCACGTGGCTGGCGTTCGTCTCGCTGTGGGCCGCGTGGGCGATGTGGCGGCGCAGCCCGTGGGAGACACAGCGCCTGTTGCTGCTCGCCCTGGCGGGGTCGGCCCCCCTGGGCCTCGTCGCGATCGAGGCCGGCTGGGTCGTCACCGAGGTCGGGCGCCAGCCGTGGATCGTCCAAGGGCTCGTCCGCACCGCCGACGCCGTCACCCCGGTCCCGGGGCTCATCGTGCCGTTCGTGACGTTCACGCTGCTGTACGTCGCGCTCGGCGTCGCCGTGGTCTGGCTGCTCTACCGCCAGATCGTGCGTACGGGCCCGATGGGAGAGTTCATGGCAACGCGTGAGTACGCCGCGCCCGCGGCCGCGGCCGCGCCCGCGCCCGCGCCCGCGCCCGCGCGGCCCGCCTGACCCGCCGCCGATGAACGACGGGATCACCCTCCCGGACGTGCTCGCCGGCGTCATGGTACTGGCGCTGCACGCGTACACGCTGCTCGCCGGGGCCGACTTCGGTGGCGGCCTGTGGGACCTCCTCGCCCGTGGCCCGCGCCAGCGGGCGCAGCGCGACCTCGTCGCCGACGCCATCGGACCCATCTGGGAAGCCAACCACGTCTGGCTGATCCTCGTGGTGGTCATGCTGTTCACCTGCTTCCCGGCGGCCTTCGCCGCGTACGCGATCGCGCTCCACATCCCGCTCACCCTCATGCTGGTCGGCGTCGTGCTGCGGGGCTCGGCCTTCACGTTCCGCTCGTATGACTCGCGTCGCGACACGGTGCAGCGGCGCTGGGGACTCGTCTTCTCGATCGCCTCGCTCGTCACGCCGATCCTGCTCGGCGTGTCGCTCGGTGCCGCCCTGTCCGGCGCCGTCGGCGACAGCGTGACCGCCCCCACCGCCTTCGGTCGGTTCGTGCGGCCCTGGCTCGGGCCGTTCCCGTGGGCGCTCGGCGTGTTCGTGCTGGCGCTCTTCGCCTACCTCGCCGCGGTTTACCTGACCGTCGAAGCCGGGGAGCGCGAGCTGCGCGAGGACTTCCGCCGCCGCGCCCTCGCCGCGGCCGCGGCGGTCTTTGCGGTGGGCGGCGTCGTGCTGGCGCTCGCCCGACGCGACGCGCCGTTCCTCTGGAACGGCCTGCTGGGCTCGCCGCGTGCGATCCCCGTCCACCTCTCGGCGGCCGCCGCGGCGGTGCTCGCGGCCTGGGCGCTCTGGCATCGGCGCTACGCCCTCGCGCGCTACGCGGCCATCTTCGAGGCGAGCGCCATCGTCTGGGCGTGGGCGTGGGTGCAGTGGCCGTACTTCGTGCCACCCGACCGCACGATCGACGACCTCGCCGCCCCCGAGGCGACGCTCCGCCTGGTCGCGATCGGCCTCGGCGCCGGCTTCGTCATCCTCGTGCCCTCGTTCTGGGTGCTCTTCCGCATCTTCAAGCGGCGCCCCCGCGCCTTCGCCGACGTCCCGCCTCCCTGAGCCCCATGGCCGAGCTCGAGTGCTTCGTCGACTTCTCCCTCGCCTGCGCGAGATTCCTGCCGGCCCTGCCCGACGACCATCCGTGTCGCCGCGTCCACGGGCACACCTTCGACGTGCGGGTCGTCCTCCGCGGCGGCCTCGATCCGGCGCGGCACTGGGTGGTGGACTTCGCCGACGTCGAGCGCATATGGCGGCAGCGCGTGCACGAGGTGCTCGACCACCGGCTGCTCAACGACCTGCCCGGCCTGGAGCATCCGACGAGCGAGCGGCTCGTCCTCTGGCTGCGCGACGCGCTCCAGCCCGTACTGCCGGCCCTCGCGCGGCTCGAGGTGCGCGAGTCGGGCCGCTACGGCGTCGCGCTCGACGTCGCGCTCGACGTCGCACTCGACGTCGCACTCGACGTCGCGCCGCCGGCGCGCTGACGCACGCGGACGGCGCGCCCGCCGATCAGGTGGTGCGGCCGCCGTCGTCGCGCTCGGGCATCGCGGGCGGCAGGGCGAGCGTGAACGTCGCCCCGAAGCCCGGCTCGCTGACGGTCGTGAGGCTGCCGCCGAGCATCTGTGCCAGCTGTCGCGACAGCGGCAGGCCGAGTCCCGACCCGCGACCCTTGGCGATCCCGGCGACCTGCTCGAAGGGCTGGAAGATCCGCTCGAGGTCCTCGGCGGCGATCCCGGGGCCTTCATCCTTGACCGCCACCGTCACCCCGCCCTCAGCCCGCCGCTCGAGCCGCAACTCGATCCGGCCGCCGGGCGGGGTGAACTTGACCGCGTTGGCGAGGAGGTTCACGAGGACCTGCCGCACCCGCACCGGGTCGGTACGCACGAGGTACTCGCCGACACCCCGGAGCGAGACGGTCACCCCGCCGACCTCCGCCTCTGGCTCGAGGTGGGCCATGACGTCGACGACGAGCTCGCCGACGTCCACGGTGCTCGGTGCCAGCGTCAGGCGCCGCTCGTTCAAGCGGGATGTCGAGAGCAGGTCGTCGATGAGCCGGCCGGCATGCTCGGTGCCGCTGATGAGCTTGCGCAGGCCGGCCAACCACTGCTCGCGCGTCTCGGGAGGATTCTGGGCCAGCAGCCGGGCCCACATGCGCGCCCCGGTGACGGCGTTGCCGAGTTCGTGGCTCGCGGCCGCGAAGAAGCGGTCGCGCTCTCGGCGCAGCTCGGCGTTCTCGATCGCCACCGCCGCCTGCGCCGCGAGCGTGCGCACGATCGCGAGGTCCGCCTCCGTGAACTCGTCGGCGCCGACCTTCTCGGTCACGTAAAGGTTGCCGAAGATGCGGCCGCGGCTCGACACCGGGGCGCCGATGAACGAGCGCATGTGCGGATGGTCGGCGGGAAACCCGACCGACAGCGGGTGCGCGCTGAGGTCGCGCAGGCGCATCGGCCGCGCATCGGAGATCAGCAGGCCAAGGATCCCGCGCCCGCGCGGCTTGTGCGGCATCCGCGCCTGCTGCTCCGGGCTCATCCCCGAGAAGATGAACTCCGCCAGCCCGTCACCCTCGGGGTTGAGGACGCCAAGCGCTGCGTACCGCGCGTCGAGCAGGTCGCGCGCGCTCGCGACGACCACCCGCAGCACGTGCTCGAGGTCGAGCGCCGAGGCAAGCGCCATCCCCGCCTCGACGAGACCCGCCCCCAGCCGGGCCGTGTCGTCGGCCTCGAGGTGGAGCGCCATCGGCGCGCGCTCCCGCAGCTCGACGACGATCCCCTGCTCGATCGGCGAGGCGATCACGTCGAGCGCCCCGGTCAGGACGAACGACTCGGGCGGGAAGAACACCGCACGATCGGGATGCCCGACCTCCGCCACGTGCCGGAGCAGCCGGTCCAGCACCAGCTCCCGCAGTGCCGGCACGCACGTGTACAGCGGATCGCCGATCCCGGTGCCGGGGGCGAGCAGCCGTTCCGCCGCCGGGTTCGCGTGGCGCAGCCGCCAGTCGCGATCCAGGACGACAATGGGGTGGGGGAGCAGGTCGAGCGAAAACATGGGCCGGTGGTCGGAACGTATTCCCTACAGCATTGTCCGGTAATCCCCGATCTCCCTATTCCGCCGAACCTGACTGATTCCCGCCCGTGCCGGAGCCACCATGTACGGTGGCTCAGTGGCCGATGAGTCCGACCCGTTCGACGCCTGCCACCCGACATGCGCCTCGGTTCCGCCGCTCCCACCGCCCCCGACGACCTGCGCCGCTTCGTCGCGCACGTCATCAGCGCAGGCGACCTCGAGCGCGCGCGCGTGGCGCACGCATTGCACGAGTCCACCGCCCAGAACCTCTCGGCGATCGTGATGCAGATCGGTGCCCTCCTGTCGCACGAGCCGGACGCCGAGCGGCAGCGTCGGCTCGGGCTGGTCCGCGACCTCGCCCGGGAGACGCTCGAGGAAGTTCGGCTGCTCTCGCACACCATGTATCCGCGCAGCCTCGACGACCTCGGCCTGCTCGAGGCCCTGCGGCAGATGTCGCGCGTCGTCTCGACGGACGACGTGGCCGTCCGGGTCGAGGGCTACGGCACCGATACGGCCGTCATCTCCCGGACGGTCCGGTCGGTGCTCTACTGGGTCGGGCAGGAAGCGGTCACCAACGCCCTCCGGCACGGGCAGCCCACGGCCGTGGACGTCCGCCTGCGTGCGGAACCGGATCGCGTGACCCTCGAGGTGAGCGACGACGGGGGCGGTTTCGACCTCGCCGAGGCGGAGGGGCGTCGCCCCGGCATGGGGCTGTTCGCGATGCGCGAACGGGTGGCGCTCGTCGGTGGCGATCTTCAGATTGCCTCGCAGCCCGACGGCACCCGCGTCGTCGTGACAGTGCCGCTCGACACCCCACAGGAATGACGTCCGACCTCATTCGCGTACTGCTCGTGGACGACCACGCCGTCGTCCGGTCCGGCCTGAAGGCCGTCCTCGGGGGCGCCCGGGACGTGGATGTCATCGGCGAGGCGGCGGACGGGCGCGACATCGTCGCTCTGGCGACGCGCCTGAATCCCGATGTGATCGTGATGGACCTCTCGATGGGCCAGGTGGACGGGCTCACCGCCATCAAGGAGCTGCGGGCCGCCCGTGCACCGGGCCGGATCCTCGTCCTCACGATGCACGGCGAGGAGGAGTACCTGATGCCCGCGCTCGAAGCCGGTGCCAACGGCTACCTCGTCAAGAGCGCTGCCGACCGGGAGCTCGTCGACGCCGTGCGCGCGGTCGCCCGGGGCGACACCTACGTGCAGCCGACCGCCGCGCGGGTGCTGGCGCGCGGGATCGCCCGCAAGGACGAGCACGCCGAACTGCGCGCCCGCTTCGACAAGCTCACCGACCGCGAGCAGGCGGTGCTCAAGATGGTCGCCGAGGGCTACACTGCCCCGGAGATCGGCGAGAAGCTCTTCATCAGCCCCAAGACCGTGGACACGTACAAGCAGCGAGTCAACGAGAAGTTGGGGCTCGCGCACCGCACGGACTACGTCAAGCTCGCGCTGAAGCTCGGCCTGCTTCAGGGCTGAACGGCGGCGGGCACCGAGTCACGGTGCCCGCGTCGGCACCGACGCCCCCCCGAACGCGCGCTCGGCGTCCGTCCGCGCGTCCGGCACGCCCTCGTCCGGCAGCAGGGCATCGGCCACCCACCAGCCGCCGGCCTCGCGCAGCAGCCCGGCGACTCCCCGGCGCCGCTCGTCCACGTCCTCCTCGCGCGCGTCGAGCGCCAGCCGCGCCGTCCGGAAGCGCCGGCCCGACTCCACGCAGTAGAGGTCGCAGAGCTGCAGCTCGCGCGCGGCGTCGGCCTCGCCGTGCGCCTCCAGCAGCGCCTGCGTGCGGCTCAGCACCGCGGCCGTCGAGAAGAGCTGGATCCCCATCTCCGCCAGGCGCTCGAGAACGAATTGCCGCTCGAGGATCTGCGTGCGGTGCTTCATCACCGCCGCCTCGACCGCCACCTTCAGCTCGGTCACGTGCTTCTCGAAGTACTCCACGTGCGCGGCCAGCCGCGGGTGCAGCGACACGTCGAAGCGGTCGCTGGCGCCGAAGACCGCCTTGACCCGCTCGGCGGCGAACTCGGCCACCACGCCCCACGACTTGAGCGGCGTACGGAAGGCACCCCCGATGGCCGTCAGCCGCTCGGCCGGCCCCTCGATGCCGTTGAGGGCGATGAACAACCGCAGAATCTCGTTCGCCCCCTCGAAGATCCGGTTGATCCGCGCGTCGCGCAGCCAGCGCTCGTACGGGTGTGGCTTCACGTAGCCGCGCCCGCCGGCCAGCTGCACCAGTTCGTCGGCCGCCCGCCAGAGCAACTCGCTCGCGAAGACCTTCGCCGTCGCGGCTTCCATCGCGCAATCCTCGCCCGGCCGGTCCATCGCCGCCGCCAGCAGCCCCAGCATCGCGTCGGCCGCGTAGATGTCGGCCGCCAGCGAGGCCGCCTTGCGCTGCGTGATCTCGAAGTCGGCGAGCGGACGGCCGAACTGCACCCGCTGCGCCGCGTACCGGGTGAACTCCCCCAGCAGCGCCTTCGCGCCGTTCGTGCAGCCGGCAGCCAGGGTCAGCCGCCCCGCATTGAGTACGTGCACCGCCACCGCGAACCCCTTGCCCACGGGACCCAGCACGCGGTCGGCCGGCACGGCCACGCCGTGATAGGCGAGCTCGGCCTGCGACGACGCCCGGATCCCGAGTTTCCGGTACGTCCCCACGACCTCGAAGCCGGGGTCATCCGGGTGCACGAGGAAGGCCGTCGGCCGCATCACCCGCTCGCCCCGCCGCTCGACCGGCGTCTGGGCGAAGGTCGTGATGACGCCCGCCCGAGCGCCGAGCCCGATCCAGATCTTGCGGCCGTGGATCCGCCAGCCGCCCGCGCCGTCGGGCTCCGCGCGCGAGACGATGTGCTGCGCGTCCGAGCCCGTCTCGGGTTCGCTCAGTGCGTAGGCGGCGAGCATCGCACCGGTCGCGAGCTGCGGCAGGTACCGCGCTTTCTGCGCGTCGGAGCCGAAGAGCACGATCGACTTGGACCCGAGCCCGCAATGCACCCCGACCAGCACCGACAGCGAGGCGTCGATCTGCGCGAGCGCACCGAAGACCTTCGCGTACCCCGTGTGCGACAGGCCGAGTCCGCCGTACTCGCGCGGGATGCCGAGCCCGAGCAGCCCGATCCGCCCGAAGGCCTCGATGACGGGTTCGGGGATCGCCTCCGCCTCGTCCATGGCCGCCGAGTCGATGACGTCGCCGACCAGCCCCCGGAGCTCCCGGATGACGCGCGTGACCGTGCGCGCCTCGCCGGCATCGCGCCGGTCCAGCGCCGGCGGGAAGGGAAGCAGGCGGGCGTCGTGGATGGCGCCGGCATACAGGCCGCGCAGGAAGCTGGGAACCGTGTCGGACATGGGAGCACCCCGGGAATCGGGCCGCGCACCGGTTGGCGCGCGTCGCCCGCGGAGTGAACTTACCTGTCCGTGAGCACTGCCCCCAAACCGAAGCGGACCCCGCGCGAGGTGCCGACCGTCTCCGCCGGGTGGCACGCCAATCCGCGGCGGATCCTGTGGCCGTTCCTCTTCACCCTCGTCGTCGTCGGCGGTACCTGGACGCCGCCGGGTGAGCTGCGCGACGCCGCGACCCGTGATCCCGCGACGGGTATGCGCCTCGTCTATGGCGATTCGTACATCTGGGGCGCGCCATGGTTCGACCTGCTCGACGTGCTGGGGGTGCTCACCTGGCCCCAGCACTGGGCCGTCGTCGCCAGCGCCGCGGTGGCGCACCTGGCGTGGCGCGCGTGGCGCGTCGGGCGGCAGCGCGTGCGATGGAACCCGGGACGCGAGGCGCTGCTCGCGGCGGCGACCGCCGCGGGCGTCGCCCTCGTCTACGCCACTGGCGCCCTCGTGCCGCGACCGATGGCGAAGCTGGTTGTCTTCGATGCCGACGTGCTCGTCCTCGACGTCCGTGCCCGCTCCGGTCGCTCCGTCGGTGCCCGGCCCGGCTTCTCGGCGAGTTGGCGGCGCCGATGGTCGGCGAGGGCGGGCTTCCACGTCGCCTACGTCGACGACACGGCGGGCGCGCGCGACGCCATGGCCGGCAACCCGGCCCGTGCGGGGGACGGGCTCGTCGTCCTGCCGTCGCGGCGCGACGTCCGGGCCGGGCAGCCCGTGCTGCGGCTCGAGGGGGCACCCGGCGAGCCGTCGGTGGTCGTGCAGGCCACCCCGGCCGACCTCGATGCCGTCGAGCGCGACACCTCGTCGCTCCACGCCCTCGAGATCACCGACGGCTCGGCGCGCGGCCTCGAGCAGGCGCTGGCGTCGCACGAGCGGCTCGTCGCGCTCGCCGCCGCACGCGACCTCGCGCTCGTCGCCGGCTCGAACCACCTCGGCTGGGGCAGCACCACCCCGGCCTGGACGCTCGTCCGCCTTCCGGGCTGGCGCACGATGACCCCTCAGGCGCTCGGCGAGGCCCTGCCGCGCGCCCTGCGCGGCGGGCACGCGGCGTCGCGCGTCGTCGAGCGCCGCACCCCGGAGCTGACGCGCGGGCCGGCGCTGGCGTTCACCGTGCCGCTGATGCTCTACGAGCTCAACGCCACCCTGTCACCGTCGCAGCGACTCAGCTGGATCTGCTGGATCTGGGGGCTCTTCCACCTTGGCCCGCTGACGGCTGCGTGGTTCCGCGGGCGGCGGCGGCTGCGGGCGACGTGAGGACCGCGCACGACCATCCCCGGTGCGAGCGGCGGTCGCCGTGAGCGCATCCCCCGCCACCTGGGTGGCGATCGCCGCGGGCGGGGCCGTCGGCTCCGTGCTGCGCGCCGCCGTCTCCTTCGGGTTCGCGCGCGCGGGGTGGCCGCTCGCGACGCTGGCCGTGAACGTGGCGGGCTCGGCGCTGCTCGGCGCGCTCGCGGCGTGGCTCCCCGCACGGACGGCCACCCCCGCGGTCACCGCAGCGCTCACCGTCGGCCTCTGCGGCGGCTTCACCACGATGTCCACCCTCGCGCTCGAGGTCGTCCAGCAGTGGCAGGCGGGCGCGCCGGCGCGCGCGGCGAGCTATGCCGTCGCCTCGCTGGTGTGTTCCGTCGTGGCCGCGGCGGCGGGCTACGCGGCCGCACGCTGATCTATCTTTCCATCATGCCACGCCCCGCCGTCCCGAGGGACCTCGACGCCTTCTTCGACGCCAACGCGCGCCGCCTGCGCGCGGGGCTCGACGACTTCCTGCGCATTCCCTCGGTCTCGGCCAAGGCCGAGCACGCCGCCGACGTCGCGCGCGCGGCCGAGTGGCTCGCCCGCGAGCTCACCGCCGTCGGCGTGCCGGCCGAGGTCATCGGCACCGCCGGCCATCCGATCGTCCTGGCGGAGTGGCGCGACGCAGGCCCCGACGCCCCCACCGTGCTCATCTACGGGCATTACGACGTGCAGCCCGCCGAGCCGCTCGAGCTCTGGACCTCGCCCGCCTTCGAGCCCACCGAGCGCGACGGCAAGCTCTTCGCCCGCGGGGCGGTGGACGACAAGGGCCAGCTGTGGCTGCACGTCAAGGCGCTCGAGGCGCACCTCACCGTGCGCGGCCGCCTGCCGGTCAACGTGATCGTGCTCGCCGAGGGCGAGGAGGAAGTCGGCTCCGAGCACCTCGCGCAGTTCATCGCCGAGCATGCCGAACGGCTCCGCGCCGACGCCGTGGTGATCTCCGACAGCGCGATGTTCGCGCCGGGCATCCCGTCGATCCTCTTCGCGCTGCGCGGCCTCGCCTACTTCCAGCTGGACGTGCAGGGCCCCGTGAGCGACTTGCACAGCGGCATGTACGGTGGCGCGGTCGTCAACCCGGCGATGGCCCTCGCCCGCATCCTGGCGACCTTCCACGACGCCGACGGCCGCGTTGCGATCCCGGGCTTCTACGCGGACGTGCGCGAGTGGGGTACCCGGGAGCGCGACGGCCTGCGCGGCCTGCCCTTCGACGAGGAGCGGTTCCGCGCCGGCGTCGGGGCACCGGCCCTCGGCGGCGAGGCGGGGCGCACGGTGCTCGAGCGCCTCTGGGCGCGGCCAACGTGCGAGGTCAACGGCCTGCTCAGCGGCTACACCGGCGAGGGTGCCAAGACGGTGCTTCCCGCGAAGGCGATGGCGAAGGTGAGCTGCCGGCTCGTGCCCGACCAGACGCCGGCCGACATCGAGGCCAAGCTCGCGGCGCACATCGCCGCCGTCGCCCCGCCGGGCGTGACGGTGACCGTCACGCACCTGCACGGCGGCATGCCGTGGAAGGCCGAACTCGCCGGCCCCGCCTTCGACGCGGCCGAACGCGCCCTCGAGGCCGCCTTCGGCCGCGCCCCCGTGTGCACCGGCGAAGGGGGCTCGATCCCCGTCGTCGGCGACTTCCAGCGCCTGCTCGGTGCCCCGGTCGTCCTCATGGGCTTCGGGCTGCCGGGCGAGAACGCGCACGCCCCCGACGAGTGGATCGCGATCGAGAACGTCGAGAAGGGGATGCGCGCGTGCGCGACGTTCCTCGAGTTCGTCGCGCAGGCGCGCTGACCCGCGCGGGCCGTCAGAGCCCTTCGAGCAACGCGTCGTTGTTTGCCGTGTTCGCGATCCGCTTGATCAGCCACTCGAGCGCCGCCTGCGGCGGCATCTGCGACAGGCCGCGCCGCAGCATGTGCACGTGCTCGAGCTGCTCGGGCCGGAAGAGCTTGTCCTCTCGGCGCGTCCCCGAGGCGGCGATGTCGATCGCGGGGTAGATGCGCTTCTCGGCGAGCGACCGGTCGAGCTTGAGCTCGCAGTTGCCCGTGCCCTTGAACTCCTCGAAGATCACGTCGTCCATCCGCGACCCGGTCTCGACGAGGGCGGTGGAGATGATCGTGATCGAGCCGCCGCCGTGCTGGGGCGCCACGTTGCGCGCGGAGCCGAAGAAGGCCTTGGGCTTGGCCATCGCCGTGGCGTCGAGGCCGCCGGAGAGCGTCCGGCCGGTGCCCCGCTCGACGACGTTGTAGGCCCGCGCCATCCGGGTGATCGAGTCGAGCACGATCACGACGTCCTTGCCGAGCTCGCAGAGGCGCTTGGCGCGCTCGAGCACCATCTCGACGACGTCGCGATGCCGCACGGCGGGCATGTCGAAGCTCGAGGCCACCACCTCGCCGTAGCCCCATGTGACCATCTCGCTGACCTCCTCGGGACGCTCGTCCACGAGGAGAACCAGCAGGTCGGCGTTCGGGTGGTTCACCGCGACGCCCTCGACGATCGCCTGCAGCAGCATCGTCTTGCCGGCGCGCGCCGGCGCGACGATCAGCGCGCGCTGGCCGAACCCGATCGGCGCGATGAGGTCGATCGCGCGGCGCGTGAGCTCCGGCCCCCCCTTCGCCGGCCGGCCGGTCTCGAGGGTCAGCTTGCGCTCGGGATAGCTCGCGGTCAGCGAGGCGAAGTCGGGGCGGCGCAGCGCCGCCTGCGGCTCGGTGCCGTTGACCGCCTTGAGCTCCACGACCGCCGGGCGCCCGCGGGGATCGCGCCCCCACGTGACGGTGAGCTGGTCGCCGCGACGCAGACCGTACTGCCGGGCGAGGTGCGCAGGGACGAACGGATCGCTGGCCTCGGCGAGGTAGCTGAACTGGGGCCGACGGACGAACCCGGCGTCGCGGGCCGGATCGAACCAACCGACGATCTCCCCTTCGACGATCAATGGGGCCGACGGGGGGCCGCCACCCTCCTGACCGGACTGGCCGTTGCGCTCCCCGCGCTCCCGGTCGCGATCGCGGCGGAAGCGGCCTCGCCGACGCCCGTTGCGGCGGCCGAACTCGCGTCCACCCTCCGGCCGCCCGCCCGCTTCGCCCGGCGCGGCCGGGCCCTCGCCGTTCGGCGACGCGGGCAGCGCCATCGACGGTGGCGCGGCAGCGGCCTCCGACGGCGCGGCGGGCGGCGACGGTGGCGCCTCGGCGCGCGGCGCCGGGGCCTCCACGTCCTCGCGGTAGGGGGTGGCCTCGGTCTCCGAGGCGGCGGCGTCCGAGGATTCGGCGGCCGCTCCGCGGCGCGGACGCGTGCCGCGACGGGACCCACGACGTTCGGTCATTGTGCTGCAGGACTCCGGAATGCGGCTCCGCCGGATCGCACAGGGGCACGACTCGGCGGCGGAGCGGTGAGCGAGACACGGGGCGGGAAACACACGCTTCGTGTCGGGTAAGGCACCGGTGGCGGTCCGCACACGGACTCGCTGACGACACCGGGTACTGCCACCGACGGGATGCCGTCGGGCTTCGTACAGGACGTTAGGGGTGCCGCGCGGGATGCGCAACACCCACGATCGGCTTCGACGGGCCGGGACGCGACTGACGGGTCAGGACACGTCCTCGAGCTGCCGCGTGATCGCGATCAGGCGGCGACACTGCTCGACGATGCGGTCCACCGCGGCCCGATGCTCGTCCTTGAGCGCCTCGAGCTGCAGCAGCTGCGCCTCCGCGAGGATCGCCGTCAGGGGATTGTTCAGCGCGTGCCGAAGTGCGACGGCTTCGGGACCGGATGGAAACCCATGCATGGCGTTCACTCCCGCGACCGGGGTCGGGTAGATTCCGTCGAATGTCATCCTCAGCCGAAACGCTCGCCGCGCGGGTCGCGACGCTCGCCGAAGAATATCGGTCCGGAGGTGACCGGGCTGAACTCATCACCGGCCTCCTCAAGGTAGCCGAATCCGACGACGCCGCAGCCCTCATGGCGGCCGCCGAGCCCTACAAGGAGGTCCCCGAGATCGCCGGTCCGCTCTACGAGCGCGTCGTCGCCCTCGAACCGGCGAACGCCAGGGCCCTCGTGGGCCTCGCCAGCGCCTACTGGCTCACCGGCCGCGGCCCGGAGGTCGTCGGCCAGATCGCCGAACGGGCCATCGCCGCCGACCCGACGAACCGCGGGGGCTGGCACATGTGGGCCCTCACCGAGGGTGACCAGCGCGAGCGCACCATCCGCTGGCGCCAGGTCAGCCAGCGCTTCCCCGAGGACGACCTCGCCCGCGCGGCGCTCGCCGACAACGCCGCCTCGCTCGCCGCCGCCGAGCACGACAAGGAGGCACGCGCCCTCGCCCTCGCCGAGTTCGAGACCCTGCTCGACCGCGCCACCGACCTCCGGCAGCGCGAGGCGATCGAGCAGGCCCTCATCACCATCAAGGGATGGGCCTGGTGACCGCCCCCCACGACCACGCCGGCGAGTCCGGCTCGCTGAAGGCCTTTCGCGAGTTCCGCGAGCAGATGAACGCCGAGATCCTCGGCGAGAACAACCTCGTCGTCAACCGCTTCTTCGCGCTCGACGGGCGCGCCTACGAAGCCGGTGCGCTCGACGTGAAGACGAAGGAACTGCTCGGCCTCGTCGCCTCGCTCGTGCTGCGCTGCGACGACTGCATCACCTACCACGTGATCCGGAGTCGCGAGGAGGGGGTCACCCGCCCCGAGTTCTTCGAGGTGCTCTCGATCGCACTCGTCGTTGGCGGCTCCATCACCATCCCCCACGTGCGCCGCGCCGTCGCCCGCTGGGACGAGGTCGAGCGCGCCGCGCCCTGACGCGCCGCCGGACCGTCAGGGACCCGGCTTCGCCACCGTCCGCGGGTCGCCGTCGCTGACGTACCGCTGCCCCGTGCGCTCGAGCCGGTCGAGCAGCGTTTCGAGGGTCTTCCCGACCACCTGCACCCGCGGCAGCGACAACGGGTCGAACCGCGGGTCGTGCGGCGAATAGCTCACCGGGCCGGCGGCCTTCGTGCCCGCCACCTCGAGGACGGCGTCGTGGGTCCACGTCATCGTGCGGCCCGACGTGCGGTCGGTCCACGACCCGCCACGCACCAGGCCCCGGTTCCGCGGCCACAGCCCGAGCGGCAGCGCGAACGTGCGAACCCGGTAGCCGGGCACCGCGCTGTCGATCGCCAGCTGCGCCCGACCGATCTGCGCGCGCACCTCGTCGTCGGACAGCCGATCGAGCTTGCCGTGCCAGAGCGTGTGGTTGCAGAGCTCGAAGCCCCGTCGCACCAGGAACTGCAGCTTCGGGAAGCGCCACGCCGTTTCCTGGCCGTTGATGCCCTTGTCGCCGAAGAAGGCGTGGCCGTACGTCGCGTTCGACAGGACGCAGAACGTCGCCTTCGTCCCCCACCCGGGGTGCGCCTTCGCGAAGTCGAGCCAGATGCCGACGGCGCTCGTGGGATCGGGGACGAGCGTCCCGTCGGCCCGGCGAATGAACGAGAACTGCCCGGGCGACGCGTCGTCGAAGGTGACCACCACCGGCGACGTCCCCGCCGGCAGGTCGAGGCGCCGGCTCACCAGCTCGGCCACTGTCACCGGGCGGTAGCCGCGGCGATGGAGCAGCTCGAGGTCGCGACGGAAGGTGCCGCGCTCGCGTGACCAGCGGCTCTCGCGGTCGCCGATCAGGTGGTATTCGAGGATCGGCACGCGCCCGAGTTCGTTCGGGCGTGGTGGAGACGTCTGGGCTCCGGCGCGCGGCGGAAGCGACGTAGCCGCGCCGACGGCGGTCAGGGCGACGGACAGGAGGGCAACGACGGCCGGGCACATGCGGCGTCCGGCAGGGAGTCGGTGATGCATGAACCGCGACAATCTAGTGGGACCGGTCGGACCGGTCGGACCGGGCAAGAGGACTTTCCCGGACACGGGCCGGATTCATCCGGCTTGTCACAGCCAGCCCCCGACCGCACGCTACCGGGAGACCGCGACGGCGCGCCGATCCGACGTCCGCTCGACGACCACCGCCGCCCGTCCCCCAGGAGGGATGCCATGCGCGATTACGGGCCCCGCTCCATCCGCACTGTGGCCGTAGCGGGCCACGGCGCCAGCGGCAAGACGACCCTCGTCGACGCCCTGTGTGCCGTGGCCGGCTCCGCGAAGCGACACGGTGCCGTACCGGATGGCACCGCCCTCACCGACTACACGCCGGAGGAGACGACCCACCACTACTCCATCTCCCTCGGGTGCGCCTTCGCCGAGTGGCGGGAGACCAAGCTCAACCTCGTCGACCTTCCCGGCTTCGCTGACTTCACCGGCGACATGACGGCCGGCCTCGACGCCGCCGACGGGATGCTGCTCTGCGTGAATGCGACCACCGGCGTCGAGGTGGGCACCGAGCAGATGTTCCGGGCCGCGCGCGACCGCAACGATCCCGTGCTCTTCGTCGCCACCATGATGGACAAGGAGCATGCCTCCTTCGCGCGCGTGTACGAGGAGATCAAGGCCAGGCTCACCCCCAGGGTGATCCCGGTCGAGGTACCGATCGGCGAGGGGCCGCTCTTCCGCGGCATCCTCAACCTGTTCGACCGCGAGGTGCACCGCTTCCTGCCGGATTCCCGCACCGGCGAGTACGAGGCCGGCCCGGTGCTGCCGGCCGAACAGGCCACCTTCGACCAGTACTACGATGCCCTGATCGAGACGATCGCCGCCGGCGACGACTCGCTCGTCGAGCGCTACCTCGGCGGCGAGCCGATCTCCCGCGAGGAAGCGCTGGCCGCGATGAAGGAAGAGATGAAGCGCGGCGAGGTCTTCCCGCTCTTCTGCTGCTCGGCCGAGCTTACCTACGGCACACGCGCGCTGCTCACCAAGATGGTCGAGCTCATGCCCAGCGCGTACGAGATGCAGGAGCTGCACGCCTTCACGGGCGCCGAGGGCGACCGGACGGTCGAGATCCACGCCGATCCCGACGGCCCTTTCGCGGCCCTCGTCTTCAAGACGGTCGCCGAACCGCACGTGGGGGACGTGTCGTACTTCCGCATACTGTCCGGCAGCGTGGCCAATGGCGCCGAGGTGTGGAACGCCACCCGCGGCACGGCCGAGAAGATGAACCACCTCGGCATCCCGCTCGGCCGCGAGCGGATCGAGGTGCCGCGACTCGTGGCCGGCGACATCGGCTGCGTCGCGAAGCTCAAGGGAACGCACACGAACGATACGCTCAGCACGAAGGAGCACCCGGTGCGACTCCCCGGCATCCGCTTCCCCGAGCCGCTGGTGTCGTTCGCCGTCCACGCCACCACCCGCGGCGACGAGGAGAAGCTGCAGGCCGGGCTGCACCGGCTGCACGACGAGGATCCGACCTTCGAAGTGTCGTACGACGCCGAGACGCACGAGACCCTCATCGCCGGCCTCGGCGAGCGGCACCTCGAGGTCTCGCTCGAACGGCTCAAGCGCAAGTACGGCGTCTCCGCCGAATTGACGCGGCCGAGGATCGCCTATCGCGAGACTTTCACCGCGAAGGCCGAAGGCCAGGGCCGCCACAAGAAGCAGACCGGCGGCCGCGGCCAGTTCGGCGACGCCTGGCTCCGCATCGCCCCTCGCCCGCGCGGCAGCGGCTATGCGTTCGTCAACGCCATCAAGGGCGGCGTCATCCCTTCGAAGTACCTTCCGGCCGTGGATCACGGCGTCCAGGAGTCCGCCGCCCGCGGCGTGCTCGCCGGCTTCCCGGTGGTGGACTTCGCCGTCGAGTGTTTCGATGGATCGTTCCACACCGTGGACTCGAACGAGATGGCGTTCAGGATGGCCGGCATCCTCGCCTTCAAGGCCGTGGCGGCGAAGTGCAAGCCGGTGCTGCTGGAGCCGATCGACACGGTCACGATCACGACGCCGGATGCCTTCCTCGGCGACATCCTGGGCGACCTTGGGGGGCGGCGCGGGCAGATCCTCGGCTCCGAGCCGGGCGATCGCGCCGGCACCACGGTGGTGCGGGCGCTGGTGCCGCGGGCGGAACTCCACCGCTACGCGAGCGACCTCGGCTCGATGACGCAGGGCCGGGCGCGGTACACGAAGGTGCCGCACGGCTACGAGCAGGTGCCGGGCGAGGCGGCGCGGAAGGTCGTCCTCCAGCACGCGAAGGAAACCGAGGCGGCAGAGGCGTAGGCGCGGCGGAACGGCGCGCGCCGGGTGGGGGATCACCCGACACACCCCCACCCGGCGTACGCGGCGCCCGCCGGACCGACCGGCGGGTTCGCCTTCAGACCTTGTGGTACCCGATCCGGGCCGCCTCGCGCCGATCGCCTGCCTGGTAGATCTCGAAGTCGCTGAAGAACCCAGGTGCCTCGGCCTGCAGCAGGCGCAGCAGCGCCACTGCGCAGCGGCGGATCTCCAGCTCCGCCGCCTCGCTCGACCGCAGCTCGAGCATCGTCCGCCACGCGCGCGCATTGCCGGTGACGACAATCTTCGTCTCGGTGCCGTTGGGCAGTACCGCGCGCGCCGCCTCTCGCGCCATCTTGCGGCGGTGCACCTTGTCGTCGACCCAGCCGTACTTGGTCATCAGCTTGTCCACGGCCTCGACGTACGCCGCCTGCGCCGCGAGCATCTGCGCCTTGAACGCCGACTCCAGCACTTCGTCCCCCACCAGCGCCGGCGGAATCACGAACGCGGCGTCCGATTCGTCCACATAACGCTGGGAGAGCTGCGAATACGCGAATCCCGCGCGATGCCGCACCAGCTCGTGCGTCAGCGAGCGTGAGACGCCCTCGAGCAAGATGGAGTAGTTCGCATGCTCGAGCACCGAGCCGTGGCCCTGGCGCTTGATGTTCTCGAGGTACTCGCGCGTCGTCCGACCCGCCGGATTGCGCTGCGACATGTAGCAGAGCCGCCCGGCGAACTCGGCCAGCTTCTCGCCGTCGGTCCCGTCCCCCAGCCACTGCACGCCGAGGTGGGCCGGTTCGGCGAAGACGGGCTTGGCGAGGAGGGTGAGGCGGGGTTCGGTGTAGAAGTGCACGGGACGAGTCGGGGGCGGGGCGGTCGAAGTCGCGCGTGCCCAAAGCTAGTCCGGCCCGTGGGCGCGGGCAGGGTGGGCGCGGGCAGGGTGGGCGCGGGCAGGGTGGACGCGGGCAGGGTGGACGCGGGCCGACACGCGCGCGCCCGCTTGCCGACCCGCCTCGCGGCGGCCCTATCCGGCCCGCCCCTCGCGCACCGCCTCGCCGAGCAGCGACAACCGGAAGCCGGCATACCGACGCTCCCGTGCCACGAGGTCGAGCGCCGCGCGCGCCGCGGGTGGCAGCGGTGCCAGCGCCGGGTCGTACTTCACGTCGCCGATCGGGGAGGCCCCCTCCGCCGGCAGGATCACCCCGGGGTTGAGCACCCCGTCGGGGTCCGCCGCCGCCTTCACCGCCCGGAACGCCGCCACCGCCTCCGCCGGCCAGAGCACGGGCACCAGCGGCGCCCGCAGCCGTCCGTCGCCATGCTCGCCGGCCGGCGTCCCGCCGAGCATGCCGATGAGCGCGCTCACCTCGGCGTAGATCACGCTCACCCGCGCGCGCCAATCGTCCGCCTGCATGTCCACCAGCGGATTCACATGCGCATGCGCATCGCCGGCGTGGCCGAAGATCACGCCCGGCACGCCATGCTTCGCGAGAATCGCCCGCACCCCACGCACGTACGCCGGAAACGCCGCCGGCGGCACGCACCCGTCCTCGATGAACTGCATCGACGCGCGCTCCGGGTAGAGCCGAGTGATCGTCGGACTCGCCGCATGCCGCAGGTGCCACAGCGCCGCCTGTGCCTGCGCGTCGTCGGCGGTGACACACCACCTGGCGCCGGCCACTGCCGCTTCGGTCGCCAGACGCCGCACTGCAGCGTCGGCGGCCGAGGCATCGGTGCCTTCGGCCAGCATCATCAGCACGGCCTCGGCGTCGTCCGGCACATGCAGCGCGCTCGCCTCGTCGCGTGCCACGTCGAGGAACGTGCGATCGAGCAACTCGCACGCGACGGCCCCGGCCGCCCCGGCCGTCGCCGCGGCCTCCACGGCCCCCTCGAGCGTCGGGAAGGCCGCGACCACCGTGGCCTCGGCCCCCGCCAGCGGCTCGAGCAGGCACTCCACCGCCGTGAATACGGCGAGCGTCCCTTCGCTCCCGACGAGCAGTTCGACGAGGTCGCCCGACGCCAGCCACTCGGCCACCGCGTAGCCGCTCGATTCCTTGCGCACACCGGGACGCCGGGACGCCGCAGCGAGCTTCGAGTCGGTGCGCCAGGAAGCGGCGCGCGCCGCGAGCGCAGCGACCGCCGCCACCGCCACCGGCCACGGTTCCCCGCGGCGCACCCACGCGCGCGACCCGTCGGCGAAGACGCACTCGAGCCCCGTGATCCAGCGCCGCGTCGCGCCGAACCCGAGCGTCTCGGCGCCGGCCGCGTTCGTGCCGCACATCCCGCCGATGGTGCAGTACGCCCCGCTCGACGGATGCGGCGGAAAGCGCAACCCATGCGCCCGCGCCGCAGCGTCCACGCGATCGCGCACGGCCCCGGGACCGACCACCACCCGCCGCGTCGCCGCCTCCACCGGGCCGATCCCGTCGAGGCGCGAGAGGTCCAGCACGATCCCGGGCCCGATCGCGCCGTTGGCCATCGACGAGCCCGAGCCCCGCGGCACGATGGTCGCCCCCGTCGCGGCGGCCCAGCGCACGAGCGTCGCCACGTCCTCGGCGTCGGCCGGCACCGCCACCGCGCGCGGCAGGATGCGGCCGATGCCGGCGCCCTCGCTATAGACGGCGAGGGCGTCGGGGTCGGTGCGGTAGATGCCGCGATATCCCGGGGGTGCCATCGCGGGAGAATCTACGTGGCGAGCGGACGGACCTTCGCGGCCGCGGGCGGCGGGCTGGTCATCCCCCGCCCCAGCCGGTGCCGGCCGCCTACCAGCCCAGTACCTGCGCGAACACCAGCGGCACCACGATCGTCGCGTCGGATTCGATCATGAACCGCGGCGTGTCGGCCGCCAGCTTCCCCCACGTGATCTTCTCCGTCGGCGGCGCGCCGCTGTACCCGCCGTACGACGCGGTCGCCTCCGACACCTGGCAGAAGTAGCCCCAGACGGGGACGTCCGCCCGCTGCAGGTCCTGATGCAGCATCGGCACCACGCAGATGGGGAAGTCGCCGGCGATCCCGCCCCCCACCTGGAAGAAGCCGATCGGCGCCTCGCGCGACGTGGTCGCGTACCACTCGGCCAGCTGCAGCATGTACTCGATCCCCGTGCGCACCGTGTGCACGTTTCCCACGTGGCCCTCGATCACGTGGCCCGCGTACATGTTGCCGAGCGTCGAGTCCTCCCAGCCCGGCACGACCATCGGCAGGTTCGCCTCGGCGGCGGCGACCATCCACGAGTCGCGCGGGTCGATCTGGCAGTGCTCGCGCAGTGCGCCGCTGCGGATTACGCGATACAGGAATTCGTGGGGGAACAGCCGCTCGCCCCGCGCGTCGGCCGCCGTCCACTCGGCGAGCACGGCCGCCTCGAGCCGCCGCATCGCCTCGTGCTCGGGGATGCAGGTGTCGGTCACGCGGTTGAGGTGCCGCGCCAGCAGGCCCGCCTCCTGCTCGGCGGTGAGTTCGCGCCAGTTGGGGATACGCTCGTAGAAGTCGTGCGCGACGAGGTTGAAGAGGTCTTCCTCCAGGTTCGCGCCGGTGCACGAGATCGCGTGCACCTTGCCCCGGCGGATCATCTCGGCGAGCGACCGCCCGAGCTCGGCCGTGGACATCGCTCCGGCGAGCGTGAGCAGCATGCGGCCGCCGCGCTCGAGGTGGGCCGTCCACGCGTCGGCGGCATCCACGACGACGGCGGCGTTGAAGTGGCGGTAGTGATGGCGGACGAACTGCGTGACCGGACCGGCCATGGGGAATGCCCTCGCGCGTCGGGGACGCACCGCGGGGCCGGACGCACGACGAGCCACCGCGGGGCGCCCTACGGCCCGCGGGGTCGCGGGCCGCCATCGGAAGCGCGGGGTGGCTCGAACGGGGGGAACGCTAGCGGCGCCCGCGACGCCGGTCCAGCGGGACTACCGGGCGGGGGCCAGGACGAACGGCTTGCGCCGGACACGCGACGTCAGCCACCGCAAGCCCGCGTTGCTCATCACCAGCAGCGGCGCCACCACGAGCAACGCCTTCACCTCGCCGCGCGAGATCTTCACCGTCCCCCCGCGCCGCAGCATCGCGCGCGACCCCTCGAGATCGCGCAGCGTCGCCTGCGCCATCAGCAGGGGGAGGATGCAGAACATGCGGATTGCCGGGTGGCGGCGCGGAATCGCCAGCGTGTACTCCAGCGCCTCGTCGAGGTCGTGCCACGCCAGTTCGACGTACTCGCGTACCGCAGCGTGGTTGGCCGCCTCGTGTGCCGGCGAGAGGATCGTCTCGTGCGACGACCCGTGCGCCCGCAGGGACTGCCCCGGGATGTAGATCGCGTTCTCGTGCTCCGCGTCCCAGGCGATGTCCTTGAGGATGTTCACCGTCTGCAGCGCCTCGCCGAACTCCTTCGCGCGCGCGAGCAGGCGGTCGTACTGCTGCGCCCCGAACCGCCGCGGATCGTACGCGCGCCAGAGGTCGGTGAGCATGTGCCCCACCGTGCCCGCGACGTACCAGCAGTACTCGCGGTACTCCGGCAGCGACTCGATCCGCAAACCGCGCGGGTAGCGCAGGACGAACTTCTTCATCCCGACGACCATCTCGGTCACCCAGTGCTGCACGCGGTCGCGCGCCGCACTGGGAAGGTCGCGGAAGACCAGAAGCACGATGCCCGTCCCGCGCACGAGCGCCACGTGATCCGCCGCGCCGCCGATCACCTGCGCCTCGGCCAGGAAGCGCGCCTCCGCATCCGGCCCCTCGAAGGCGTCGAGCATCCGGTCCAGCAGCGAGGCCTTGAGCGCGGGGTCGGCCGCACCGTCGTCCTCGATGGTGTCCGCGATGCGGCACAGCAGGTACGCCACCCGCACGGCCCGCTCGAGCGACGCCGGCAGGAACCGGATGTTGAGCGCGAAGGTCCGGGAGACCTTCGGCAGCATCTCGGCGCACCAGCGGTCGGCGGCGGGCAGGGAGAGGATGCTCGCAGTCACGGTGGGGAAAGATAGCCTCGCCGTGCCGCCCAGGCGCCGACGAGCCGACGAGCCGACGAATTGTGACCTCGCGCGCGACCCGGGCGGGGCGCGCATCCCGGTGACCGCCGCCGCTACCCCCGCCCGAACCCCGGCGGCAACGCCGCCTGCTTCAGCGCATCGAGCAGCGACCCGCGCCGCTTGAGTTCCCCGCTCTCCAGCCGGTCGAGCAACTGGTCGAGCGCCAGCGCCGCTCGCGCCACCGGCCCCCGGAAGCCGCGCGCCACCGCCAGACCGCCCAAGGGCCCCGCGACCGCCGGCAGCACCGCCACGACCGGCAGCACGCCCAGCACGAAGAGGATCCCCGCCGCCACCGCCCCCGTCACCGCGAGCGCCGACCCGCCGGCCGCGTAGCTCGCGCGCGTCGGCGTCATGTCGGCATCGAGCCGCACGTGCACGTGCGTCGCATCCACCGGCGTCACGAAGGCCGAGACCTCCATCGCCCGCGAGAACGCGTGCTCCTTCCCCCCGAACGTCCGCTCGACGGTGCGCGCCAGCGAGGCGGCGACGTCGCGCTGCGGTTCCCAGACGAGGCGTGCGGGATGCCGCCGCTTGAGCTGCAGGTATTCCTGGCGCCGCATCCACTCGTCCACCGCCGCCAGCACGTCCGCCGGCGTTCCCGGTACGGTGCGTTCCGCCGAGACGCTGGCCGCCCCGAGCAGCCGCGAAGCGAGCGACGCATCGCGCGGTGCGATCGACCGCGACTGCTCCTCGGCCATCGCCTGCCGCAGCGCCGTGGCGTCGAGCCCCACCTCGCGACCCAGCTCCACCAGCTGCTGCTCGGTGAGCCCCTCGCCCGCGTCCTCCGACTGGCTGGCGGCCTGCAGCTCCGCCGCCCGCGCGAGCACGCGCTCGAGGGCGCCCCGGTCGAACTTCACCGGCGGCAGTCCCACGCTCAGAGCCCCCCCAGCATCAGGTCGAGTTGCCGGACGAGCCCGGCCGCCACCACCGGTGGCAACGCGAACACCTGCTCGAACGGCCGTCCCGTCGCACGGGCCTCGGCGAGGTAGAACTGGCGATACCCCTCGGCCAGCGTGGGGGCGACCCGGTCCAGCAGCAGCGCGCCCGCGCGCACCGCCGCCGCAGCCGAGAGCCGGTCGGCGATGCCGGCGCGCTTCTCGGCTGGCGTGGTGTTGTCCGCCACGACCTGCAGCGCCAGCATCCCTGCCTGTTCATGGATCAACGTGAATACCACCTCATTCGCCTGGTCCACCCGAGGGGGCAGCCCCACCGCGGCGCTCGGCTGCTGCGGCCCCAGCATCACCGTGCGGCCCTCGCCCCCGAGCGGCAGGACGAGCAGCCCCTCGCCGTTGAGCTGGCGCGTCTCCCGCAGGAAGGGCGCGACCCGGTCCCGGAGCGTCCCCTGCCAGGTCGCCGCCGCCGCGGCGATCACGCCCGCGCGCAGCCGCTGCTGCTCCACCCACCATTGGTGGAACCAGCGATCGTACTCGTCCTGCAATCCCTGCGCGAAGCGCTTGAGCCACGCCCGGTCAGCCGGCGTCGTGAACGATTGGGCCAGGGCGGCGACGATTGCGGCCTGATCGCCGGCGCGTCGCGGATTCCCGCCCGATGCCTCGAACGCCTCGAGGCCCCGCTGCAGCTCGAGCAGCGTCGGCGCGAGCTGCGCGACGAACTGCCCCTGCGCGAGGTTCGGGTTGCGGCGGACCCCCTCGCGGAGCCACGCGAGCGAGGTATCGAGCGCCGTCAGGATGCCGCGCTGATTCTTGAGGACGGTCGTCTCGTCGCGCCAGCCACGGCGGAAGAGCGGCACCGGGGCGGTGTCCGGCAGCACCATCGCCCAACCGTGCAGCCACAGGTCCACATGTTCGCGCACCTTGAGCTGCCACGTGAGGCGGGCAGGCTCGGCGGCGATTGCCGTCACGGGGGACACCGGCCGCTCGGGGGGTCGCGCCGGTGCGCACGCCGCGCCACCCACCAGCACCGTCGCGGCGACCGCGCCCGCCCATCGGCACGAGGCCACATGCCGCGTCATCCGGAGGTCCCCGCGAGCCCCCGCCCGCACGTCACGCAGAACTTCCAGGCGAGATCCAGCTCCGTCGAACACGCCGGGCAGCGCAGCGTCGTGAGGTTCTGGCCGCAATGCGGGCAGAACGTCAGGCGGCATCCGGCGGGCAGGTCCTTGCTGCAGTAGCGGCAATGGCCGCCGAGGTCCTCGGCGGTCATGGTGCGTGGAGACGGAACGGGCACGGCGGGCTCCTGAGGCGGTGAGGCGGGCGCGACGGGGGCAGGTCCACGGGTCGCCGACGGACGGTCCGGCGCAGGGAACGACACGGCCGGCGCGCGGTGGACCGTCACCGGCTCGTCCCGATGCGCCCGGTAGACGGCGAGGTCGGGCGCCGGCTTGAGCAGCTCGTCCGCGCAGTGGGCGCGCACGGCGTTGGAGACTTCGGCATAGCCGCGTTCACCGGCGAGCAGCCGTACGACCGTCAGCTCGTACTCCTCGGCCGACTCCACCCCGAGCGCGTCGCGCCAGCGGCGGTACGGCACCAGCGTGTGGATGATGGCATGCACCGTCGTCTCGCGGCCGGTGCCCTCCAACTGGCGCACGATCGCGGCTGCGAGCCGGTCGAGCGGGTCGAAGGCCGCCGGAACGCCCGTCATGGCGCGACGGGGCGGCTCAGCGCCGTCGCCATGCCGTCGCGCTGTCCTCCACCGCGGCGGCGAGCGAGTCGGGGTCGATCTGCACCTTCCGCCGCACCGCACCGCCGGCGCGCTCGGTGAGGCGCTCCAGCACGTGTTTCTCGTGCTTCGTGTGATCGGTCCAGCCCAGGTAGTAGCCGGCACCGACACCGATCGCGATCGTGAAGAGGAAGCGGAACATCGGGTCTCCTGTGGTCCGTCCGTCAAGGACGGCCGACCGGTACGGCCGGTAACGGCCGGGCGGCGCGGAAGCTGGTGTTGTCCGGCAGGGCGTCGAGGTGCGCCGAGGCCTTGCGACCGGCGGGGGTCGCGAGCCACGCGTCGAAGCCGCTCGGGATCCAGCCGTCGCTCCGGTCCTGCCGTGCGGCGGCCCGCGTCGCGAGGTGATTGGCGTATTCGTTCTGCGCATGTCCGTTGTGGCCGCGCACCCACCGCCAGGAGACCGCGTGCGGGCGCGCCGCCTCGAGTGCGTCGAACCAGAGGGCGAGGTTCTCGATCGGCCCGCCACTGCGCGTCCACCCCTTGCGCGACCACCCGTGCACCCAGTCTGTCATGCCATCGACGAGGTACCGCGAGTCGCTCGTGAACTGCACGCGGAAGTGCGTGCCCTTGCGCCCGAGGGCCGCGAAACTGTCGATCACCGAGCGCAGGGCCATGCGGTTGTTGGTCGTCGCGGGCTCGCTTGTCCACAGGTCGCGCCGCACGACCGTGCCGTCCGGCTGGCGGAACTCCAGCAGCGCGCCGGCCGCGCCCGGGTTGTCGCCGTCCTTGCCGTTGCCGAGGCACGATTCGTCGGCATAGATCGCCACCAGCGGACGCTCGGTCATGCTCACACCACCTCGAAGCCGTCGAGGTCGTCGAGGGGCACGGTCAGCGGGGCGCCGGTCACTGGGTGACGTCCCTCGACGACCTCGCCGCCGCGCACCGCGCGGATGCGCTCCGGGACGAAGACGATCTCGTGGGCCGGCCGCCGGACCGCGAGGCGGCGGCCCTCGGCGATCGCGCGCTCGAGCGCGTCGTACTGCCGTGTGGTCAGGCCCATGTTGCGGCTACGCCGTCCACGCGGTCGCAAGGCGCGCGAGCACGTCGGTGGCCACGGCGATGTCGTGTACCGGCACGTATTCCTCGGCTGCGTGGGCCAGCGTGATGTCGCCGGGCCCGAAGCACACGGCCGGGACACCGGCGGCGTTGAGCAGGGCACAGTCGGTCCACGCCGACATCCCCTCGATCGTCGCCGGACGCCCCGCGGCGCCGAGCGCCTCGGACAGCGCACGGACGATCGGGGCGTCCACCGGCACGTCGCTCGGGGCCTGCTCGGCGACGCCGGTCACGGCGACGTCGAGCTGTGGCTCGCGCGCGCGCACTGCGGAGAAAGCCGCGTCGAGTTCGCGGCGCACGGTGGCGACCGAGTCACCCGGGAGCGTCCGGCGCTCGAGGCCGAGCGTGCACTGCGCCGGATACGTGCTCCAGCCCTCGCCGCCGCTGATGCGGCTCAGGTGCAGCGAGCCGCGGCCCAGGAGGGGGTGCGTGCGCTGCGGCAGCTCGTCGCGTTCGAGGCGATCGAGTTCGGCGATGACGAGCCCCGCGTGGCGGATGGCGTCGATGCCGAGGTCGTACCGCGAGCCGTGCGCGGCGCGGCCCCGGAACGCGAGTTCGTGCCACACGAACCCGCGGTGCGCCGGGTTGATGGCGAGCCGCGTCGGTTCCGTGACCACGGCGGCATCGGCTCTTGCGCCGGCGGCGACCAACGCGCGCGTACCGAGCGAGTCGAACTCCTCGTCGCACACGGCGGCGACGATCACTTCGCCGCGCAGCCCGTCGCGCGCCGCGCGCCAGGCCGCGGCGCACATGGCGGCGACCCCCGCCTTCATGTCGCAGCTGCCACGGCCGTACAGGCGGCCATCACGGATGACCGGGTCGAACGGCGCGTGCTGCATCCCCTCGATGCCGACGACGTCGAGGTGACCGTTGAACATCAGGGAGCGACCCCCGCCCCTGCCGACGCGGGCGACCACGTTCGGTCGCCCGGGTCCGGCCTCGTGCACGGCCACCGAGAAGCCCCAGCGCGACAGGACGTCGGCCAGCAGGAGGGCCGCATCGCCCTCGCCCGGCCCCCCCGGGACGAGCGAGGGATTGCGCGAATCCACCGCCACGAGCGCGGAGGTCAGCGCCAGGGCGTCGCCGGGCGTGATGGCAGCGGAGGGAATCGCGGAAACGGCCATGGCGCAACGTAGACGGCGCGCCGAGCCGGAGGCCAGCGCGCCGTGCGCGGACGGCGCGGACGTGTGCGCCGCGCGGGGTGATGGCGACTTACTTCTTCTTCGGCTTGGCTGCCGGCTTCTTGGCGGGGCCGGCGGCCTTCTTCGGAGCGGGCGCGGCCTTGGACTTCGCCTCGGGTGCCGCCTTGGCCACCACCGACGCCTTGAGCGGCACCGGCTTGGCCACCGGCGGCTTGGCCACCGACGGCTTGGCCGCCGGTACCGACGCCGCGGGCTTGGCTGCGACCGGCTTCTTCTTGCCGGCGGCTTCCTCGGCCTCACGAAGGAGCTTGTCGGCGTCGTCCTGCGTCATCTGGCCGCGCTTGACGAAGAAGCTCGTCAGGTCGCGCGCGCTCTCGAGGGCGAAGTTCGAGAGGCCGGCGGCGGCGTGGATGACGTCGCGCAGCGCGCCCGTCATCTTGGAGCCGGCTTCGATCGAGATCTCCTGCGCACGCGCGGCCATCTCGGCTACGGCATCGCGGACATCCATCCCGCGGTGGCCAGGGCCACGGCGGGGACCGCCGGCGGGGGCGGCTGGGGGGGTCTTGTCGGTCATGAGCGACGAGCTCCGTCGGTCGCTGAAGTCGAGGGCGAGGGGCCGAGTACCATCACGCGGACGGGGGGCTGGTCGCCGGCGGTGTAACAGCGGCGTAAGTATATGATTTTCGGGCGGATATACAACCCTTCACGGCCTCGTTTCGCACGAGTCGCCGGAAATGCTCACCGATCCACGTGTCGCAGTTGTGTCGTCATCCGGCGTGCCAGGCTTCTGGTACTTTGGAGGTATCTCGCGACATGGAAAGAGCAGCAACGGGACAACATGGCACTACTGACTGAGCTCAAGATCCTCGATCTCACTCGCGTTCTCGCCGGACCCCTCGCCACCATGCTCCTCGGTGACCTCGGGGCCGACGTCATCAAGGTCGAGCGCCCCGGCAGTGGTGACGATACACGCGGTTGGGGGCCCCCCTTCGACGCGCGCGGCGAAGCGGCGTATTTCCTGAGCGTCAATCGCAACAAGCGATCGATCGCCCTCGACTTTCGGCAGCCCGACGACCGGCGGCTCCTGCAGCGGCTCGTGAGTCAGGCCGATGTCGTGGTGGACAACTTCCTGCCCGGCGTCGTCGAAGCCGCAGGACTCGACATTCCCGCCTGCCTGGCGGCGCATTCGCACCTCGTCTGGTGCACGATCACCGGATTCGGAGCTGAGAGTCGTCGGCCTGGCTACGACTTCGTCGTGCAGGCCGAGCAGGGCTGGATGGCCATTACCGGCGAGCCCGGCGGCACCGCCATGAAGCACGGTGTGGCGCTCGCGGATGTCGTGGCCGGCAAGGACGCGGCGATCGCGATCACGGCTGCAGTCGCCGCGGTGGCGCGGGCGGCCCGACGCGGTGCGACGGTGCCGGCGGACGAGCGCCGGATCGTCATCTCCCTCGCAGCGAGCGCTGCAGCAGCGCTCGTGAACGTCGCGCAGAACGTGCTCGTCTCCGGCCGCGAAGCGGCCCGGTGGGGCAATGCGCATGCGAACCTGGTGCCATATCAGCTCTTCGAGGCCGCCGACCGGCCCTTCGTGATCGCCGTCGGCACCGACGCACAGTGGCCGGCGGCCGCGCGGGCCCTTGGCCTGCCCGACCTCGCTGCCGATCCCTCCCTGGCAACCAATGCGGGGCGTCTGGCGTCCCGCGATCGCGTGGTCACCGCGATCGCGACGGCCGCACGCACCGCGTCGGCCGCTGCGTGGTGCGAACGGCTCGAGGCCGTCCGGGTGCCGTGCGGCGTGGTGCGATCGGTCACCGACATGCTCGCCGCCACGTCGGCCAGTCCCCTCACCGGCCTCCCGAGCCCCGTCGGGGGCGACGTCCGGCGCCCCCCGCCACGCTTGGACCAACATGGAGCGGAAATCCGGTCCGCCGGCGGCTGGTCACAAACGTGACGAAACGCGTTTCTCTCCACATCGTCCTACCGACACTACGGCGTGGTGTGGAGCACGTCGTGACGACCGCAAGTGGGGGTTGTCCGTGAAAGCGGACAAGCTGTAGGTTGCCGTCCGTGACCTCGGCTCCCCTGCTTACGCCGTCCGATCAGCAGGACGCCGACCAGGAAGTCATTGCCCGTATCCTGGCCGGCGAACGCGACCTCTTCGCGGTCCTGATCCGTCGCTACAGCGACGTGCTCTATCGTCATGCCGTGGGGATGACGGGGAGTCCTGACGTTGCCGAGGACGTCCTGCAGTCGTCGTTCATCAAAGCGTTCCACCACCTCGGCGAGGTGCGCGGCCGCTTCGACGCGTGGGTGTTCCGGATCGTCGCGAATGCGTGCAAGGACTGGCTCAAGAACATCCGCCGCACGCACCTCAGCTACGAAGAGGACACCGAACCGTCGAGCTTCGCGACTCCCGACGAGGAGCTGGATCGTACGGAGCTGCGCACGGACCTCGACTGGGCCCTGGCGCAGTTGCCCGACTCGCTGCGGGAAGCCTTCGTCATGAAGCACGTCGAAGGCCGCTCGTACGAGGAGATGGCCGACCTGCTGGGGTCCACGGTGGGAGCGCTCAAGATGCGGGTGCATCGGGCGCGCGAAGCACTGCAGGGGCTCCTCATGGAGAAGTACGCATGATGCACGACGAACTCACCCCGAGGAGCGGCGACCATGCGGTACGCCGCCGGACGCCGCCGGCCGACACGCCGGCCGACGCGCCGGCGACGCCGGCCGACCGCGAGGTGCCGCTCCCACCGGGAGCGGAGTTCGCGGCGCTGCATGCCTGGCTCGATGGAGAGGTAGACGAGATGGCCCTCACGAACGCCCAGACCGCGCGACAGCGCGAAGTCTGGCGCCGGATCAACGAGGACACGGCGAAGATGCGCCGGCTGGCCTCCCCGCCCTTCCTGGAGCAGAAGGTGATGCAGGCGCTCGCGCAGGCCAGCGTGGCCGAGCGGACTGCCACCGCCGCTGCTGCACGCGTGGCGGGGCAGGGGGCGACGCTCGAGCTCACGTGGCCGATCGCGACCGGGGTCGCGCTCGCCTGTGCGCTCCTCGGCGCCGCCCTCGTCGCGCTGCTCGGCTAGTCCGAGCCGCGACCCATCGCGCCCGGTCGCGGCGCCGGATCCCCGTGCGGATCCGGCGCCGCGTTGCATTTCGGGTTTCGTTGGTGCTGTTCGGGTTCCGCACGGCACCCCCGCCCGCCGGACGGGACTGCGGGAACCCGCCGGGCATGCTTCTTCCTAAGGTTGGAGCGCCTCGACACTCCTCCGGCAGGATCTGCCGCCCGTGAACCGTCCGTCCGGCTCTCTCCCCATCGTCGAACCCGACGACCTCACCACCGGCGCACCGCGCACGGCGGTGTTGCGCTTGGCAGCAGCCGGAACGATCGCCACCGGGGTCTTCTGGGCGCTCGCAACCGCCTTCGGGGTGATGCGCCCGGTCGACCACGTCGTGACCAGCCTGATGGTCGGGGCGCTGGCAACCGGGGGGATGCTCGCGTGGCGACGACGGGTCGGGCTCGCCGCCTACGTCTCGGTCGGGGCGCTCTGGATCGCGGGCACCATGTCGGTGGGATTGCACAGCCTCCCGGCACCGGCGTTGCCGACCCTCACCGTGTCGCTCGTCCTGGCGGCCTTCTACGGCAGCGTGCGTCGGGCAGTGGTGCTCGCGGCGATCTCGCTCGGCGTGATCGGGCTGCGGCTGGTGCTGCCACCGGAACTCCTGCCGAAGGTCGCGCCGCTGGCGCCCAAGGCCACGGTGCTGCTGGTCGTCGGGCAACTCGTGTTCGTCGCCGGCGCGGTCGTGATGCTCGCCGACACGATCACCCTCGTGCGGTCCCACATTCGGCGGTCGGAACAAGAGGCCCGCATGACGGCGGCCCTCGTGACGTCGCAGCAGGCACTGTCGGCGTCGGAGGAACAGCGCCTGATCCTCGTGCAGGCGCACGAGGAGTCTCCCACGCCCTTCCTGATCACCGACCTCGAGGGGCGCATCACCTACGCCAATCGCGCGTTCGCGCGCGCGTTCGGCTTCGACCAGCCGGCGGAGTGCCTCGGTCTCCCGAGCGCGGCGCTCGACGCCGACCCGAAGGGCGCTGCGGCCGCCCTCGAGCTCGCCGACACGGTGGGTCCGCGCCCGTCGCCCCACCTGCTGACCGCGCGACGGCGCGACGGGTCCTCCTTCGAGGCGGAGTCATACGGCACACGGCTCCGGGCGCCCGACGGCACCCCCATCGGCCTCGCCCGCACGCTGGTCGACATCACCGACCGCCGGCGCATCGAGCGCGAACTGGCCCAGCGCGAGTCGAGCCTGCGGCGCACGGGCCGCATCGCGAAGATCGGCGGCTGGGAACTCGACCTCGTCTCCGGCCGCCCGATCTGGGACGACGAGGTCCGGCGCATCCACGAAGTGCCCGCCGACTACGAACCGACGCTCGAGGGCGCGATCGGCTTCTACCGGCCGCCGGCGGACGCACGCATCACCGAGCTGGTGCGGCGACTCGTCGAGGACCGTACGCCGTTCGACGTCGTGCTGCCCATCCGCACGGCGAGCGGGCGCGATCTCTGGGCGCGCTCGCAGGGCGAGGCGATCGTCGAGGGCGGGCGCGTCGTGCGCGTCGTCGGCACGTTCCAGGACGTCACCGAGCAGCACGATGCCGCGCGTCGCCTCGCGGCCGAGGAGGCCCGCAGCCGCGCGATCCTCGAGGCCTCCTCGGACCGGATCTTCCTGCTCGACGCCGACGGCACGATCACCTTCGAGGCCCCCGCGTGCGAGCGCGTCCTGGGGTTCGCGCCGGCCGAGCTCGTGGGGACCGTCCTCTACCAGTGGGTACACGGCGACGACCTCGAACTCACCCACCGCTACCTCGCGCAGCTCCTCTCGGATCCGTCCCGCCCGGTCACCTGGACCCTGCGGCAATGGCATCGCGACGGTACCTGGCGGCTGCTCGAGCTCACCGCGCGCAACCTGCTCGACGTCCCGGGCGTGGCCGGCATCCTCGCCATGGCGCGCGACGTCACCGAGCGGCAGGCCCTCGAAGAGCGGCTGCGGGAGACGCAGAAGCTGGAGGGGCTGGGCCGGCTCGCCGGCGGCATCGCGCACGACTTCAACAACCTCCTCACCGCCATCCTCGGCTACGCCGACGACCTCACCTACGACCTGCCGCCGGGCCGCGCGCGCGAGGATGTCGAGCAGATCGCCGCCGCTGGCCACCGCGCACGCGAGCTCACCGCGCAGCTCCTCGCCTTCGCACGGCGGCAGTTGGTGCAGCCGAAGACCTTCGACCCGGGGGCACGGCTCGGCGAGAGCCTGCGCATGCTCACCCGCGTGCTCGGCGAGGACGTCACCCTGCGGCTGGATGCGGCGCCGGGCCTGCCGAGCGTGCGGATGGATCCCGCCCAGTTCGACCAGATCGTGCTCAACCTCGTCGTCAACGCTCGTGATGCGATGCCGGACGGCGGCGCGCTCGACGTCCGGTTGCGCCATCGTGTCGCGGCCTCGGGGGACGAGGTGCAACTGGCCGTCCGCGACTCCGGCGTGGGCATGACCCCCGACGTGCTGGCGCAGGTCTTCGAGCCCTTCTTCACCACCAAGGAACTCGGGCGCGGCACGGGCATGGGCTTGGCCACCGTGTACGGCATCGTGCAGCAGGCGGGGGGCTCGATCGCGGTCGAGAGCGTGCCTGGGCACGGGACGACGTTCACCGTGACCCTGCCGGCGGTCACGGCGCGACCCGATGCCGCCCCGGTGGCGTCGCGGGCGCCGGGACGGGGCCGCGGCGAGCGGCTGCTGCTGGTCGAGGATGACGATGCCGTCCGCGACTTCGCCGCGCGCACGCTGAGCGAAGCGGGCTACGTGGTGCACGCGGCCCGCAGCGGCGTCGAGGCCCTGCTCGCCGTGCGCTCGGCGCCGGCGCCGCACCTGCTTGTCACCGACGTGGTGATGCCCGGCATGAGCGGGCGCGACCTGGCGAACCGGCTGCGGGAGCACTGGCCGGCGCTGCCGGTCGCCTACGTATCCGGCTATCCGGAGGACCGCCTGCGCTCGGCCGAGGGCGAATTGCCCTTCCTCGCCAAGCCCTACGCGCGCCAGGATCTGCTCGCATTCGTCGAACGCTGCTTGACGACCCCGGCGACCGCAGACCACGATACGGCATGAAGCACTGGCTGCTCATCTACGACGCGGCGGACGATTACGCCGCGAAGCGCGCCCCACACCGGGGCCTGCACCTCGAGAAGGCCCGCGCTGCCGTGGGCCGCGGCGAGCTGGTCCTCGGCGGCGCGTTCGCCGATCCGGTGGACGGGTCGGTGCTGCTCTTCAAGGCGCCCACGCGCGAGACGGCGGAGGCCTTCGCGCGCAACGACCCGTACGTCCTGAACGGCGTCGTCCGGAGCTGGCGCGTGCGGGAATGGACCACCGTGGTGGGACCGGAGGCGCTGACGCCGGTGCCCTGACGCGGGAACGGCACAGGGGCCTGCGCCGTTCGCCGCGCGATGATGCGCCTCCGCCTTCGCCTCCCGGGCCTCGGCCTTGCACTCGCAGTCGCCACGCCCGGCCTGTCTGCCCAGTCCCTGATCGTCGGCATCCCCAATGCCGATGTCACGCCGAAAGGCGCATGGTTCATCACGCACGAATCGCAGCTCAAGCCGATCGGCGACCCGCCCGGGTGGAACACGTTCCAGTTCCTGACCTACGGTGCCGGGTTCGGAACCGAGTTGGCCCTGAGCTTCGTGAACTTCGGGCGACCGGCCACCGGCAACCGTACGATCGCACTCGGCTTCAAGACGGTCTTCGAGCAGCATGGGCCGGACCGCTCGGCGTGGGACCCGCGCGGCACGGTCGGGGTGATGGTGCCGAAGTCGGTGGACGCGCGCGGCGCCGGCATCTGGGCCTACGGGTCAGGCAGTCTGCGGTTGCCGGGGTGGCGCACGCGCTTCACCCTCGGGCCGACCTACGGCACGCCGCAGCTGTTCGGCCGCGAGAAGGCGGGCGTGATGGCCGGCATCGAGCATCCGCTCACCTCGCGCGTGTCGTTGATCGCGGACTGGTACTCGGGACAGCACGATCTGGCGGCGGCCATCCCGGCCGTCCAGTTCAACCTGCCGCGAGACTTCGTCTTCATCGCTGGATACAAGATTCCCAACCCCGGCGCGCCCGGTGGCCACGCGGTCGTCATCGAGGTGGCGGGCATCATCGCGCGGTAGCGGCGGCGCGAACCCCGACCGGGAGCCGAGGTGGCGCGGCCGTGGCGCGGCGGACAAGTTGCGGACTCCCGAACCAACGGTGCTGCTCCCGTGATCCGCCTCGCCCCGTTCGTCGCCAGCGCGCTCGCCGCGTGCCTGCTGTCCGCCCCTTCCACCGTCGCCGCGCAGTCCGCCCAGCCAAAGCTCCCGCTCGGCGACTCGCTGCTCGCAGCCTGGAAGCGGATCCTCTTCCCGCAGCTCTCCCCCGACGGTGCGGTGCTCGCGTACGTCCTCGCCCCCAACGAGGGAGACGCCGAAGCCGTGGTGCGCCGCACCGCGGCGGGGGCGCCGGAGACGCGCGTCCCGGTTGGCGAACCCCCGGCAGCTCCGGGCGCGGGACCGGGTGCGGCCGCCGCCGCGCCGGTCGCGGTGAGCGGCAACGGTCGCTGGGTCGCGGTCACCGTCTGGCCCAGGGCCACCGACGCGAAGAAGGCGCGGGCGCAGCGCAAGCCGCTCGTCAACGACCTCGTCGTCGTGGAGGTCGCGACCGGCAGGACGCGCGAGTTCAAGAAGGTCCGCGCCTTCCGCTTCGCGGGCGACAAGTCCGACTGGCTCGCGATCCACCACGCAGGTGACGACCCCGGCCCCGCGGCCCCGCGCGGCACGCCGCTCACGCTCGTGGACCTCGCCACCGGCGCCACCGAGCCCGTCCCCAACGTGGGCGAGTTCGCCTTCGTGGACGGCGGCGCCCACGTGGCGTGGACGCTCGAGGGAAAGGACCGCATCGGGACGGCGGTGCAGGTGCGGACGCTCGCCAGCGGCGCCACGCGCACGCTCGAGTCGGGCGGGGTCGGGTATCGCCGGCTCGCGTGGGCCGACAGCGGGGCGCACCTCGCGGTGCTCCGCATCGAGCCCGACTCGGTGCGGGCCGACAGCGCAGCGACCGCCCTCGGCTGGCACGACGTGGGCATGGCCGCGACCCCCGTGCGCGTGGACACCGCCACAGCGGGCGTGGCCGACAGTCTGGTCGTGAGTCTCGACCGCACGCCGCGCTGGGCCGATGATGCGAGCGTGCTCTTCGTGGGGCTGCGCCCGCGCCGCGTGCCGAAGTCCAAGGACGCGCCGGCCCCCGGGGCCCCCACCGGCGGGCCGGCCGGCGGGTCGGCCGGCGGTCCGGCGCCGGGCACGGGCAACAGCGGCGCGGTCGCCCCCGCCCCGCAGGACGAGGACACGCCCTCGCTCATCCTCTGGCACTGGAAGGACCCGCGCCTGCAGAGCGCTCAGGCGGTGCAGGAACAGCAGGACCGGAGCTTCTCGCTGCTCGCCGCGTTCCGTCCGGCGTCGAACGCGGTCTCGGTGCTCGCCGACGACCAGGCGCTGCGCACGGTGCTCGTCGCGCCGCGCGACCGGTGGGCCGTCGCCGCCGACGTTTCGCCCTACGAGCGGCTCGGCAACATCGACGGCCGTCAGTACCGCGACGTCTATGCGATCGACGTCGCCTCGGGCGAGCGGACGCTCGTCCAGCGCCGGAACGGCCCGTTCAACTTCGCGGCCGGTCCCGTCATGGCCCCCGACGGCTCGGGCTTCGTCTGGCATCACGACGGGCACTGGTGGCACTGGAGCTTCGCGGGCAAGCGCGCCCGCAACCTCACCGAGGCGGTGGCCGCGAAGTTCTGGAACGAGGAAGACGATCACAACTTCCCGAAGCCCGCGCTCCCCGCTGTGGGCTGGGCGAAAGACGCCTCGGCCGTGCTGCTGGCCGACAACTGGGACGTGTGGATGGTCCCGGTTGGAGGGACCGCGAAGGCCGTGAATCTCACCGGCAACGGTCGCCGGGATCGGATCCGCTACCAGCAGCGGATCGTGCGCGATCCCCGCGAGAGGGGCATTGACCTCGCACAGCCGCTCTACTTCGAGGCCTACGGCGCGCGCACGAAGCAGGAGGGACTCGCCCGCGTGGACGTCGCGCGTCCGGGGGCGCGCCTGCTCGCGTGGCAGGACGCCAAGGTGGACTTCCGCCGCGCCCGCGACGCCGACGTGTGGGCCTTCACGCGCCAGACATTCACGACCTTCCCCGACTGGTGGCTGGCGGCCGGCGAGGCAGGGCTCGCGCAGCCGCGACGGCTCACCGACGCCAACCCCCAGCAGGCCCAGGTCGCGTGGTCGAGCGGCGCGCGGCTCCTCACGTACGCCTGCGCCTTCGGCGACACGGTACAGGCCGCCCTGTTCCTGCCGGCGAACTACGAGCCCGGCACGCGATATCCCACGCTCACGTACATCTACGAGGAGCTGGCGAACAACCTGCACGTGTACGCGCAGCCCAACCGCACGCGCTATGCGAACCCGAGCGTCTACACGAGCCGCGGCTACGCCTTCCTGATGCCGGACATTCGCTACCAGGTGAACGATCCCGGCCGCTCCGCCGTCTCGTGCGTGCTGCCCGCACTCGACGCGGCGATCGCCACCGGCGTCGTGGACACCGCGCGCGTCGGGCTGCAGGGCCACAGCTGGGGAGGCTACCAGACGACGTTCATCGCGACGCAGACGAACCGCTTCAAGACCGCCGTGGCGGGGGCGCCGCTCACCGACATGGTGAGCATGTACTCCAGCGTCTACTGGAACACCGGCTCGGCCAACCAGCCGATCTTCGTCTCGAGTCAGGGACGCTTCACCACCGGTTTCGCCGAGAACCCCGAGGCGTACCTGCGCAACAGCCCGAACCGCTACGCGCAGAACGTCTCGGTGCCGTTCCTGATGCTGCACAACGAGCGCGACGGGGCGGTGGACTTCAACCAGGGCATCACCTACTACAACACGCTCCGAGCGCTGGGCAAGGAGGTCGCCCTGCTGCAGTACGTCGGGGAGAACCACGGGCTGCAGAAGCCCGCGAACCAGCGCGACTACGCGGCGCGGATGCAGGAGTGGTTCGACACGTTCCTGCGCCAGGCACCGGCGCCCGGCTGGATCCGCGACGGGGTGCCGCGCATCAGGATGGAGGAAGAGCTGCGCGCGCGACGGCCGGAGGCGAAGAAGGGGGCGAAGGCGGCGATGTGAGCCGTTCGGGCGACGCGAGCCCGGATGCCGGGGCGCTCCCCGTGGGCGGCGAGCAACTCCTAAAGGACTAGTTGACAAGATCACGGGCCGTTCGCAAGTTGTCCGTGACAACTAACCCGTTAGGAGACATGCCGACCTTCACCGATCGCGAACTCGACGTCATGTCCGTGCTCTGGAGGCACGGGACCGCCACGGTCGCCGAGGTGCAGGATGCCCTCGCCCGCGACGCCGGGCTGGACCTCGCCTACAACTCGGTCCTGACGATGCTGCGCATCCTCGAGGAGAAAGGTCACGTGAGCCACGTGGTCGAGGGCCGCGCGCACCGGTACCGGCCGCTGGTGCGGCGCGAGCAGGCGTCCCGCTCGGCACTGCGACGACTCCTCGACGGACTCTTCGACCGGTCGCCGGAGACGCTCCTGACGCAGCTCGTGCGCGACGAGCGCCTCGATCGCGCGACCCTCGAGCGACTGCGTGCCCTGGTGGAACGGGAACTCGAAGCGGGCGACTGGCGTGCCGCCGGACGCCCCGCATCGCGAAAGCCGCACCGGAGGGACGCATGATCGCCGCCTGGATGATCGCCTCGACGCTGACGGGGGGCGCGCTGCTCCTGCTCGCGTTCGCCGTCGAGTACGTCGCCGCCTCCTTCCGCCGGCCGCGGCGTTGGGTGTGGGCACTGGTGATGCCCGCGATGCTCGTCTTCCCGCTGGTGCCACGCCCGGTGGTGCCCTTCTCGGCGCCGCAGGGATTGACCGCCGGTCCGGCGCCTGCGCCCGTGTCGGCGCCCGGCTCCGACGCGCAGGTCCGCGCAGCTCGGGGTACGAGCACGGCCGACGGAGCGGTGCCGCCATTGCAGGACGAGGTGCCGTCGGCGCGCGGCACCGATGCCGGGCGTCCGGACGCGAGGCGGGGGACATGGAACCGCCTCGTCGTCGCACCGGACTCGACGCTCGCGCGCTTGAGCGGACCGGTACTCGTCCTCTGGGTCGGCCTGTCGCTGGTTGCCGTCGGGCTGATCGGGACGGCGATCCGGCGGCTGCAGCGTATCCGACACTCGTGGGACGGGGCGGACGACGCGCTGCATAGCGACATGGCGCGGCGAGCCGGCAGGTCGGTGCGCGTGTGGCGATCACCGGACGTGGGCCCGGCTGCATTCGGGATCCGCGCGCCGCAGGTCGTGCTGCCGGACTGGGTGGACGATCTCGCGGAGGGCGAGCGCTCCCTGCTCCTCGCACACGAAGCAAGTCACGTGCGCGCCGGGGACCCCCGGCTGCTCGCTGCGGCCCTCGCCCTGGTCGCGCGGGTCCCGTGGCATCTGCCGCTGTTGCTCGCGTATCGTCGGCTGTGTCGTGCGGTCGAGCACGATTGCGATGCGCGCGTCCTCGCCACCGCAGGGGATGCGCGATGCTACGGCCGGCTGCTCGTCCGCACGGCCGAGTGGCTCGTGACGGGCCAGCGACCGTGGCGACACGGACTCGCAGCCCGCTGGATCCTCGCGCCCGTGCCGGCCTTTGCCGCCCGGGCGAGCGAGCTCGAGGAGCGGCTTCGCGCGCTGGCACCCGGTGCGGTCTCGTGGCGAACGCGTGCGACGACCGGGCTCGCAGGCGTGCTTGGCGCGCTCGCGCTCGTCGCGGCGTGCGTCGTGCCCAGGCCCACCCCGGGTTCCGCGGCGCTCGCGACACCACCGACACCGCTGGACTCCCTGATCATGATGCGGTCCACGGGCCGGCAGCTCTTTGGTTCGATGGAGCGCATGGACGCCATTCGCGACTCCGTGCTGCTGCAGGCGGCGGCCGCGGCCATACCCGGCTTCGACCGCCTGCGCGCCAGCCGCGAGACCACCTCCGTCTGGCTCGTCGTGTACGATCGCTACCGACCGGTGGACCACGTGGTGACGGGCGAGTTGCACCGTTTTCTTTGGGTCGGGTCCGACATCCAAAGCTCCGAAGGGGAGCCGCCAGCGCCGCGGCCGGCCCGCGCCGCCGATCCGCGCAACCGCTGGTATGAGGACACGTGGTCGTGGGCCCGTGCGTTCCCCACGCTCGACCCGGATCGCATCCATGCGCACGGCGGCGTGACGCCAGGGCTCTTGCCGCCCAATCTGCGCCTGCATTGGGCAGAACTCTTTCCGGGGGATTCCACCGGGCTTCAGTTCTCCCTCGCAACCACCGGCAGTGTCAGGATCGAGTCCTGGTACCGCACCTTCGCGACGACCGTCGTCGGCCGTCGCGCATGGTCCGACACGGTGGCACGCGCCCTCGCGTACGGCCTGCGAGAAGGCGTGGCGATTACGCGACCCGAATACCTCGAGCCGGACAACGCCGCCGCCGGCCCCGTGTGGCTCCTGCTGGGGGCGAACGGCATCCCGATGATGCATTCGGTCGGGGGGGAACCGGCCGGGAGTGCCGGGCCGCCGTTCCGGTCGGGAGGGGCATCGGGCTTCGCGACGGACCCATCGGCAGCCGCAATGTCCGGGATCACGACCCGCACGTGGCACGAGCGGTTCCCGACATTTCGCGGCGAGGTGCTGGCCTTCGGGCGCACGATCCTCCGCGAGGGGGGGCGCGCCTTCACCGTCCATTGGGCCGTGACCGACGTGTCGTTCGCCGTTCCCTGACGCCGGCGCGCGGAGGTGTCTCGGGCTCGCACCAATCACCGGATGTCGGCACAACGCGCCTCGCGCCCGCCGGTCCGTGGCGGTACGCTTCCGCCCTCCCCTTCCCGGTGCGGCCCATGGCGTCTCCTGCGGCACGGCTCATGCCCATCAACGGCACCTCGCTGTGGGTGGACGACACCGGCGGCGACGGCCCGCCGGTGCTCTTCTCGCACGGCCTGCTCATGAGCGGCCGCATGTTCGACGCACAGGTCGCCGCGCTGAGCGGGCGGTTCCGGTGCATCCGCTGGGACCACCGCGGGCAGGGGCGGAGCGGCGAGGCGACCGGCCGGTCGATCGGCATCGAACAAGTCACCGACGATGCGCTCGCCCTCATCCGGGCGCTGGCACTGCCGCCGGCGCACTTCGTCGGGCTCTCGATGGGCGGCTTCGTCGGGATGCGTCTCGCCGCCCGCCACCCCGCCCTGTTCCGGTCGCTCGCCCTGCTGGACACGAGCGCGGACCCCGAGCCGGCCGAGAACGTCCCCCGGTACCGGCGGCTGAACGCGGTGGCGCGGTGGCTCGGGCTGCGCCTGGTCACCGGCCGGGTGATGCCGATCATGTTCGGCCGCACCTTCCTGGCCGACCCGGCCATGGCAGCGGAGCGGGACCGCTGGCGCGCGCACCTCGCGGGCAACCGGCGCGGGATCTTCCGCGCGGTCACCGGGGTGGTCGAGCGCGCCGGCGTAGCGCACGAGCTGGCGAACGTGCGCTGCCCGACGCTCGTGCTCGTCGGAGACGAGGACGTGGCCACCGTCCCCGCCAAGGCCGAGCGGATCCGCGACCTGATCGCTGGTGCGACGCTGGTGCGCGTCCCCGCCGCCGGCCACTCGTCCTCGGTGGAGCAGCCGGCGGCGGTCACTGCGGCGCTCGAGGCCTTCCTCGCGAGCGTGGAGGGAGGCCGACCGCCGGTCAGCCCAGCCGGTCCAGCATCGGCTGGGTGATCAGCACGATCCCGCGTTCCGTGCGGCGGAACCGGCGCGCGTCGCCCTCCGGGTCCTCCCCGACGACCAGCCCGGGTGGGATGCGCACGCCGCGGTCAATCACCACGTTCGTCAGTCGCGCGTGGCGTCCGACGTCCACCTCCGGCAGCACCACCGCCCCATCGAGCATCGCGTACGAGTGCACCTTGACGCGCGTGAAGAGCAGCGACCGGCGCAACCGCGCCCCGGAGATGATGCAGCCCCCGGAGACGAGCGAGCTCACCGCGATCCCGCGCCGCCCCTCCTCGTCGTGCACGAACTTCGCCGGCGCGGCGAGCTCGCTGTACGTCCAGATCGGCCAGTCCTGATCGAAGAGGTCGAGGTGCGGCAGCACGCTCGTGAGGTCGATGTTCGCCTCCCAGTAGGCGTCCACCGTCCCCACGTCGCGCCAGTACGCCTCGGCCTCCTCGCCCGAGCGCACGCACGAGGCCGAGAACCGGTGCGCCACCGCGTGGCCGTGCGTGACGACGTGGGGAATCAGGTCCTTCCCGAAGTCGCGGGACGAGCCCGCCAGCGACGCGTCGCGCCGCAGGAGGTCGGCGAGGAACGGCGTACGGAAGACGTAGATCCCCATGCTGGCCAGGCAGGTGTCGGGGCGCCCGGGGATCGCCGGCGGATCGGCGGGCTTCTCGAGGAACGACACGATGCGGTCGGCCGCGTCCACCTGCATCACCCCGAAGCCGCTCGCGTCACGGCGCGCCACTTCCAGGCACCCGACCGTGACGTCCGCACCCGACGCCACATGCTGCTCGAGCATGGGCTCGTAGTCCATCTTGTAGACGTGGTCGCCGGCAAGGATGACCATGAACTCCGGCCGGTACGCCTCGATGATGTCGAGGTTCTGGTACACCGCATCCGCCGTCCCTTCGTACCATTGCGTCTCCGATACGCGCTGACTCGCCGGCAGGATGTCGAAGGACTCGTTCCGCTCCGGCCGGAGGAAGTTCCAGCCGCGCTGGAGATGCCGGATCAGGCTGTGCGCCTTGTACTGCGTGGCGACACCAATGCGCCGGATCCCCGAGTTGAGCGCGTTCGACAGCGCGAAGTCGATGATGCGGGTCTTGCCGCCGAAATAGACGGCGGGCTTGGCGCGGCGGTCGGTCAGCTCGTAGAGCCGCGAGCCGCGCCCGCCCGCGAGCACGTAGGCCATGGCCGAGCGGGCGATCGTGCCGGGGCGATGCGGGAGACTCATGAGACACAACCTGCAGGCAGGACCTCGGGCCGCGAAAGGCCGGTCGGGCACGTAGCTTGTCCCCATGCGCATCCTGTTCGTCGCTGCGGAGGTGGCGCCGCACGTCAAGACCGGCGGCCTGGCCGACGTCGCGGGGGCGCTGCCCGCCGCCCTTCGCGGGCACGGCCACGACGTCCGGGTGGTCATGCCGCGCTACCGCAGTCTGCGAGGGCGCCAGCCCGCGGCCGGTCCCGTCGCCGCGACCTTCCTGCCGGTGGGCACCCGGGCCGAGGAGATGCGCGTCTGGCGGGCCGGTGGTCCCGACGACCCGCTGTACCTGCTCGACATTCCCGCCGCCTTCGAGCGCGACGCCGTCTACGGTGAACCCGACGACGACCGGCGCTTCATCCTCTTCGCGCGGGGCACGCTCGCCCTGCTCCAGCACTTCCGGGAGGTCGAGGGGTGGCTGCCCGACGTCATACACGCCCACGACTGGCACGCCGCGCTCGTGCCCCATTACTGCCGGACGACGCACGCGTACACGTTCGGCCGGATCGCGCAGGTCCTGACGATCCACAACCTCGCTTATCAGGGGCGCTCCAACCCCTTCACCGCGGTCCTCGCCGGCCTCGGCGAGGGAGCCCCCGTCGAGGACCGCCTCGGGCCGGGCATCGCGGGCTCCTTCAACTTCCTCGCACGCGGCATCCTTTCGGCGGACGTCGTCACCACCGTGAGCCCCGGCTATGCGCGCGAGATCATCACCCCCGCCTTCGGCGAGGGATTGGATGCGCTCCTCCGTAGCCGCGGCGACCGGCTCGTCGGCATCCTCAACGGCATCGACACCCACGGACACGACCCGGCCGCTGATCCCGCCCTCCCGGTGCCGTTCAGCGCCGCCGCCCCCGCAGGAAAGGCGGCCTGCAAGGCGGCCTTGCAGCGGGAACTCGGCTGGCCCGACGCGCCGCGCCGGCCCCTGCTCGGCATCGTGTCGCGCCTCGTCGAGCAGAAGGGCATCGAGCTGCTCGACGCGAGCGTCCCGTGGCTCGTCCACCAGACCGACGCGCAGCTCGTCGTGCTCGGCGCCGGCGCGCGCCGCTACCAGGACGCGCTGCGGGCGCACGCGGTCATGCATCCCGACCGGATCGCCCTCCGCACCGGCTTTGACGCCGCCCTTGCCCAGCGCATCTATGGCGGCGCCGACGCCTTCCTCATGCCCTCGCGCTTCGAACCGTGCGGCCTCGGCCAGCTGCTGTCGCTCCGCTACGGCACCGTCCCCGTCGTGCGCGCCACCGGCGGCCTCGCCGATACCGTGCGCGAGGGCCTCGGCGGCAACGGCTTCGTCTTCCATCCCTTCGATGCGGGCCACTTCCGTGATGCGCTGTGGCGGATGCTGCAGGCCTGGCGCGACGAAGCGGGGTGGGCCCAGCTCCGCGACCGCGGCATGCGCGAGGATCATTCGTGGCACCTCGCTGCGGGGCAGTACGCCGTCGCCTTCGACGTCGCCCGGCGCGACGCTGCCACCCGCTGAAGTCGCCACCCTGCTACGCGAGCGCTCCGTGCCCCGTCCCGACCCGTGGATCCCGAGCGCCGAACAGATGGCGCAGTGGCCCGCCGTCTCCGGTAACGCCATCAATGGCGTCGGTGAGACCGCCGTGCGCCGGCCCACGCCCGTGTACTGGTTCCCGCCTGACGACACGCCGCACGGGCCGCTGCAGCGCTGGTTTCTCGGACGCCTGACCCCGAAGGTGCTCGCGGCGCGCGAAGTGCGGCAGCGACTCATTGACGCCCCGCTGCCCCCGCTCGCGACCACGCGCGCCGATCGTGCACCCGAGGCATGGTCGGCCGAGGTGAAGGCGGCGGCGCGCGCGGCAGGGGCGGACGACGTCGGCATCGCGCGCATGCAGCCCCACTGGGTGTACGAGGGCTGCGTGGTGCCGGAGCGCTTCGCGATCCTGCTCGCCGTCTCGCACGACTGGGACGCCCTGCGCACCGCCCCTGCCGAGGATGCCGCGGCGGAGGTGATCCGCCAGTACGGCCGTGCGATCCACGTCGCGAAGCAGGTGGCGGGCTGGCTGCGCGAGCAGGGCCACGCGGCGACGCCCCACGGCGGCCCGCTCGCCCCGCCGATGCTGCTCGTGCCCGCCGCGATCGCTGCCGGCCTGGGCGAGCTTGGCAAGCACGGCTCGATCATCAACCGGCACCTCGGGTCCAACTTCCGTTTGTCGGCCGTGCTGACGGACGTGCCGCTCGTCCCGGACGCGCCCGACGCGTTCGGAGCCGACGACTTCTGCCGCCTCTGCCGAGCCTGCGCGGACGCCTGCCCGCCCCGGGCGATCACGCACGAGCAGCGTGTCGTTCGTGGCGAGACAAAGTGGTACGTGGACTTCGACCGCTGCCTGCCGTTCTTCAACGAGCACCAGGGTTGCGCGGTATGCCTTGCTGCCTGCCCGTGGAATCGCCCCGGTGTCGCCGAGAGCCTCGTGCAGAAGCTCGCCGATCGGGCCGCCCGTCGGCGCGGGGCGGCGGCATGACGGGCGCGTCGTCCGGTCGCCGCGGGCCGCCGGCCCGCGCGACCCTCGACCCGGCCGAGGTCGCCAGCCGCGACGAGCTCTCCGCGCTGCAACTCGAGCGCCTGCGCTGGTCCGTCGGCCATGCCTACGCGCACGTGGCGCCGTATCGCGCCGCGTGCGAGGCGGCCGGCGTCCATCCGGACGACTTGCGCGACCTCGCGGACCTCTCGCGCTTCCCGTTCACCGTGAAGGATGACCTGCGCCGCGCGTATCCGTTCGGGATGTTCGCCGTCCCCCGCGAGCGCCTCGCCCGACTGCACGCCTCGTCGGGGACGACCGGCAAGCCCACGGTCGTCGGCTACACCGCACGAGACCTCGACACGTGGGCCGGGCTCGTCGCGCGCTCGATCCGCGCGGCGGGCGGCCGGCCGGGCGACCTCGTGCACGTGGCGTACGGCTACGGCCTGTTCACCGGCGGGCTCGGTGCGCATTACGGAGCGGAGCGCCTCGGCTGCACGGTGGTCCCGATGTCGGGCGGGAACACCGAGAAGCAGGTCCAATTGCTGTCGGACTTCGCCCCGCAGGTGCTGATGTGCACGCCCTCGTACGCGCTCGTCATCGCCGATGCGTGCGAACAGGCGGGGGTGGACCCGGCGCGCCTGGGGCTGGCGGTGGGGATCCACGGCGCCGAGCCGTGGACGGAGGCGATGCGCGCGGAGATCGAGCGGCGCTTCGGCATGGACGCGACGGACATCTATGGGCTGTCCGAGGTGATGGGGCCGGGCGTGGCGCAGGAGTGCCTCGAGACGAAGGACGGACCGGTGCTCTGGGAGGATCACTTCTACCCGGAGGTGGTGGATCCGGAGACGGGCCGGCCGCTGCCCGACGGTATGCCCGGCGAGCTGGTGCTCACCTCGCTCACGAAGGAGGCGATGCCCGTGATCCGCTACCGCACGCGCGACCGCACGGCGCTCCTCCCGGGCACGGCTCGGTCGATGCGTCGGCTTGCGCGGCTCTCAGGGCGCACGGACGACATGCTGATCATCCGCGGCGTGAACGTCTTCCCGTCCCAGCTCGAGGAGCATGTCGTGGCGCCGGGTGTGTTTGCGCCGCACTACCAGCTGGAGGTACGGCGCGAGGGCCGGCTCGACGCGCTCACGCTCGTGCTTGAGCCCCGCACTGCAGCGGACGAGGCCGCCGCACGTAACGCGGTGGCATCGCTACTCCAGCGCGTGAAGGTGCACGTGGGCGTCACCTGCGACGCGCGCGTGGTGCCGGCGGGGACGATTCCACGGTCGCTCGGCAAGGCGCAGCGCGTCGTGGACCGGCGGTGAGGGTCGGACTCGGCGTCCCCGGGTGGAGACAGGGACGGGGCTGACCCGGGGGCACCCCGAGTCTCTGCTTCGCCCCGACCGGTCGGGGCCGGCAGCCAAGCAGGGGGCGCGCCTCGAGGGCCACAAGTCCGAAGGCGAGGTGCGCCATGGCGCGGTCGCGCGCGGCGTCACGCCGAGGGGTGACGCACACGGACGTCGAGCCTGACCGCGCCCTTCGGACGGCACGTGATCGCCGGCTGGAGCGGAGGGAGCGTATCGTCCACGCTCGTCCAGTCGTGGCTCCGCGCGATCCCCGTGAGCAGCAGCACCGCCTCGAGCATGGCGAAGCGCGACCCGATGCACTTGCGCGGACCGAGGCCGAAGGGCAGGTAGGCCCCCAGTGGCGGGGCC
>Ga0209990_10000155_pt1:52500-68347 | contig 68347 bp, 70 predicted proteins | sample NOAtaG_6_FD_187304 | JGI IMG/M metagenome (GOLD analysis project Ga0209990, IMG submission 187304) | Freshwater lake microbial communities from Lake Erie, under a cyanobacterial bloom - NOAA_Erie_Diel5S_2200h metaG (SPAdes) (version 2) | ecosystem: Environmental > Aquatic >... | reverse complement strand
CTTAACGCGTTAGCTTTAATACTGCACAGGTCGATCTGTTCAACATCTAGTATCCATTGTTTACGGCTAGGACTACTGGGGTATCTAATCCCATTTGCTACCCTAGCTTTCGTCTCTGAGTGTCAGTAATAGCCCAGTAAAGTGCCTTCGCCATCGGTGTTCTTTCCAATATCTACGCATTTCACCGCTCCACTGGAAATTCCCTTTACCCCTACTATACTCTAGTCTAATAGTTTCGACTGCGATTTTGAAGTTGAGCTTCAAGATTTAACAGTTGACTTATCAAACCACCTACAGACGCTTTACGCCCAGTGATTCCGGATAACACTTGCATCCTCCGTCTTACCGCGGCTGCTGGCACGGAGTTAGCCGATGCTTATTCTTCAGGTACACGTCATTTTGTTCCTCCCTGAAAAAAGAGGTTTACAACCCATAGGCCGTCATCCCTCACGCGAGATTGCTCCGTCAGGCTTTCGCCCATTGCGGAAAATTCCCCACTGCTGCCTCCCGTAGGAGTCTGGACCGTGTCTCAGTTCCAGTGTGTCTGATCATCCTCTCAAACCAGATACTGATCGTCGCCTTGGTGAGCCATTACCTCACCAACAAGCTAATCAGCCGCAAGCTTCTCTTTAGGCGGAAAAATCCATTTCACTCGAAAGCATATGGGGTATTAGCAACCGTTTCCAGTTGTTGTCCCCCTCCTAAAGGCAAATTCTTACGTGTTACTCACCCGTCCGCCACTTGAATTAAAAATCCCCGTACGACTTGCATGTGTAAGGCATCTCGCCAGCGTTCATCCTGAGCCAGGATCAAACTCTCTTTAAATTTCCATAAATTTAGTTTTGTTTAACTTCTTGAAAAGTCTATCTTGTAAAGTTGACTCTTAGATTACTATTGAATCTAAAAACGAAAGATTTATGTCTTCTTTAGTTCTCAAAACTTTTAAAAATAATTAGTATTAAATTTTAAAACTTTACTAAAGAATTTTCGATTAAATCATTGAGACCAAGGTTTTAAGTTGAAAAATCAGGTAAAAAATATAGAAATTAAGATATATCAAATTATCGGGAGCTTCCAAGAAAGACTCTAGAATTACAAAGAGAATTTAGTCAACCAAAGAAATTTCTAGTATTCTTTCCAATCCAACCAAAACTCAAAAATCAACCCATAAACTACGGATTCGTTTATGGTTGAAAAAAATGAATTACGGAAGCGATCTTACTAATACTGACAATTCTAAGATTGACTAAACTTTCACTTGAGCGAATTTCAGTCATCTTTCTTCGTCAGAAAAAATTCCTTCAAACTTATTGGATACTTGAAGTTTCCATTCCAGAAGGAATCTTAAAAAAAATTATTAAACCAGTGAACGATGGAATTCGAATCGGATAGTAAATTTGTTGAGAATGATTCTGTCACAGTATTTAATTGAGTAAGCAAATTGTTTTTCTGACTCAACTCTTGAAGAATTCCGTTTGGTAAAAGTTGAATATCCAAATCTTTATAAGCGGTTTGCATATATTCTAAGATTTCAGGCCTTTGATAATACCAAAACTCACGTATATCATTCGGAATTGGATGACGATACCATAATATTGGGAGATAATGAAAAACTAAAACATCTTTTAGTTCGTCGTTGATAAGTAATTTTGTCTCTTCGGCTTCACTAGGTAAAAATGGCATCGTAAAAACTAAATGATTTAAACTATCCGCTATTACACCCAGAACGCCAAGAAAAACACTTCCAGTAATATTAACCCCCAGAATTGCTGGTACAATTCCTTGCAGAACATCTTCGGTCCAATCAACTGCAGCAGCTAAATAACACCAGGGAAATGTATAAGGGTTGATATAAATAAGCCAAGAAATAGCAATTCTAAGAACTACCATTTGGGAATAAATCATTAGCCCAATAAATAAAACCTCACGAATAGTCTCTAACAGACTAATATCTACACAAATATTTAAGCGAACTTGAATAAATTCGGAAACCCAATCAGGTAAAAAATAAATATTTTTATAATTTTCAATATAAAAATTATAAAATCCTTCATCTTTACTTTCATAGATATATCGCGGGACAATCTCTACTTTTGGAGCAGGTCCAAAAACCATTTCAAACCAAGTTTCCGGACGTTGAATCGGAGGCCAATAGGTTTCATGCTCTGGTAGACTCTCGAAGAATTGTGATCTTGCAAATACTTCATTTGGCATGTTATAAATTGTTGGCATTCCAGGACTTGTTGGATAGCCAAATAAGCCTGCAATCTTCTCAAAGAAATTTCCAACTATTTCATAAATAGCCGTTCGAATTGGAATAAATTTTTGGTCTAAACTCATTAGAAATTTTGAATTAGGAGTAAGTTAATAACAGTAGAATACTATAATAATAAAAAATAAATAAAATTCTATCAATAGTTTGGAAAGTTTTTTCAGAGCAAATTAGATTTTTTTCCCTTTTGAACCAAAACTAATTTATAATCCTTTCCAAAGAGCCAGGAACTAATACTCGGGATAGTAGGATTTGAACCTACGACCCCCTGCTCCCAAAGCAGGTGCTCTACCAAACTGAGCTATATCCCGAATAGATTTTTTGAAGGAAACTTTTGGCATCTCTACAACAAATACTACTAAACTTTTCCGAATTATGCAAGACTTAATTTTTAACAATTCGATCCTTCCAAATTTCCCTCTCCTTTCCGAAGCTCGGGAAAAAACTTTTTTTATTGACAAGAAACTCATTATTGAATCGCTAATTTAGAAAAGAAAAATAAAAAGTAGTAAAATTTTCAAAGACTAAACCTTGTTACAAAAATTTCTAAATATGTTGTTTTAATATTTAATGAAAAATCTCTAAAAAATTTAGAGATTTTTCATTAAGTAATCAACCTTAAGCAAATTTACCAGAAGTTGATGCAATAACAAACGAAGCGTAAGTTAAAATATAACCAACAGCAAAATGTACTAAACCAACTAAACGAGCTTGAACAATTGATAATGCAACTGGTTTGTCGCGCCAACGGATTAAGTTCGCAAGTGGTGTACGTTCATGAGCCCAAACTAATGTCTCAATTAATTCTTGCCAGTAACCACGCCATGAGATTAGGAACATAAAACCTGTAGCCCAAATTAAATGAGCAAATAAGAATGTCCACGCCCAAACCGATAAGTTATTCATACCAAATGGGTTGTAACCATTAATTAATGGTGATGAGTTTAACCATAAGTAATCTCTTAACCAACCCATAATATAATTTGAAGATTCGTTAAATTGACCTGGGTTACCACCCCAAATTGTCATATGTTTCCAATGCCAATAGAATGTTACCCAACCAATAGTGTTTAACATCCAGAACATTGCTAAATAGAAAGCATCCCATGCTGAAATATCACATGTACCACCACGACCTGGACCATCACAAGGGAAACTGTAACCAAAGTCTTTTTTATCCGGCATTAGTTTTGATCCACGTGCATCTAAAGCTCCTTTTACAAGGATTAAAGCTGTTACGTGTAAACCTAAAGCAATGGCATGATGAACTAAAAAGTCACCAGGTCCAATTGTTAAGAATAAATCATTTTTATCATTATTAATAGCTTCTAACCAACCAGGTAACCAAATTTGATTTCCTGCTACCGTTGCTGGACTAGTTGATGATGATAATAAAACATTAAATTGGTAAACAGCTTTTCCAGATGCAGCTTGAATATATTCAGCAAAAACAGGTTCGAATAAAATTTGTTTCTCTGGTTGACCAAAAGCAACAACTGTATCATTATGAATATATAAACCTAATGTATGGAAACCTAAGAATAATGAAACCCAACTTAAGTGTGAAATGATCGCTTCTTTATGTTCTAACATACGTGCTAAAACATTATTTTTGTTTAATTCTGGATCGTAATCACGTACAAAGAAAATTGCACCATGTGCGAAAGCACCTACCATTAAAAAACCAGCAATATATTGATGGTGTGTATATAAAGCTGCTTCTGTCGTAAAATCTTTCGATAAGAATGCATAAGGTGTTAAAGCATAGATATGTTGAGCTGTTAATGATGTAGCCACACCTAAACATGCTAGAGCTAAACCTAATTGCATGTGTAGTGAATTTGTGATTGTCTCAAACAAACCAACGTGACCTGCTCCTAATCGACCTCCAGGAGGACGGTGCGCATCTAAAATTTCTTTCATATTGTGACCAATACCGAAATTTGTACGATACATATGACCAGCTACAATAAATACAACCGCAATAGCTAATTGGTGATGTGCAATATCACTTAACCATAATGATTGTGTTTGAGGATGGAAACCACCTAAGAATGTTAAGATTGCTGTTCCAGCTCCTTCACTTGTTCCATATACGTGAGTAGCACTGTCAGGATTCTCTGCATATACAGTCCAATTACCAGTAAAGAAAGGAGTTAAACCTGCAGGATGTGGTGGAGTTGTTAAGAAATTGTCCCATCCAACGTGAACACCACGAGATGCTGGAAGTGCAACGTGAACTAAATGACCAGTCCAAGCTAATGAACTAACACCTAGTAAACCAGATAAATGGTGATTTAATCGTGATTCATTATTTTTAAACCAAGATAGACTTGGACGGAATTTCGGTTGTAAATGTAACCAACCAGCAAATAATAAAACACACGATAATAATAATAAACCTATTGAACCTGCATATAATTCTTGATTTGTACGGAATCCAATTGTATACCACCAATGATACACGCCAGAGTATGCAATGTTAACAGGATAAGTATTACCTTTACTAAATGCTTTTAATGCAGAGTCTCCAAAATGTGGATCCCAGATTGAATGCGCAATTGGTTTTACTTTTAACGGATTGCCTACCCACTTTTCAAAGTTTCCTTGCCAAGCAACATGGAAAAGATTACCAGAAGTCCATAAGAAGATAACTGCTAGATGACCAAAATGTGAAGCAAAAATTTTTTGATATAAATTTTCTTCAGTCATACCGTCATGGGCTTCTAAATCATGAGCGGTTGCAATACCATACCAGATTCTTCTAGTTGCTGGATCTTGTGCTAGGGCTTGGCTAAATTTTGGGAATTTAGTTGCCATAATTATTAAATACCTTATTTATGTAAATTTTAGTTAGGAATAAAAATAGTAATTATTTTAAGATGAGCGAATGAAATTTAACTCAATTTTTAACTAATTGATATTGCACGTGCTAGGAAGAATGACCACGTTGTTCCAATACCACCTAATAAGTAGTGAGCTAAACCAACGGCACGACCTTGCGTAATACTTAATGCACGTGGTTGAATTGCTGGAGCAAAATTTAATTTATTATGTGCCCAAACGATTGACTCGATTAATTCTTGCCAGTATCCTCGACCACTAAATAAGAACATTAAGCTAAATGCCCAAATAAAGTGTGCTCCTAAGAAAATTAAACCATATGCAGATGACGCTGATCCATATGATTGAATTACTTGTGAAGCTTGTGACCATAAGAAGTCACGTAACCATCCGTTAATTGTAATAGCACTTTTTGCAAAATTACCACCGGTAATATGAGAAATACTACCATCTGGTGCAATAGTTCCCCAAACATCTGATTGCATTTTCCAACTGAAATGGAAAATAACTACAGAAATAGAGTTATACATCCAGAATAAACCTAAGAATACATGATCCCAACTTGAACTTTGACATGTACCACCACGACCTGGACCGTCACAAGGGAAACGGAAACCTAAGTTTGCTTTATCAGGAATTAATTTTGAACTACGTGCGTATAATACACCTTTTAATAAAATTAAAACTGTCACATGAATTGTGAAAGCATGAATATGGTGTACCATAAAATCAGCAGTTCCTAATTTAATAGGCATCATTGCAATTTTACCACCTACTTCTACAACTTCTCCACCAAATGCATAACTAGTCGTTGCTAATGCGTTTGGAGCAGTTGTTCCTGGTGCTAATAAATGAATATTTTGAATCCATTGTGCAAAGATAGGTTGTAATTGGATTGCTTTATCCGAGAACATATCTTGTGGACGGCCTAAAGCACGCATTGTATCATTGTGAATATAGAAGCCAAAAGCATGACAACCTAAGAAGATACAAACCCAATTTAAGTGTGAAATAATAGCATCACGATGACGTAAAACCCGATCTAATAAATTGTTATAGTTATTTGCCGGTGTGTAGTCGCGAACCATAAAAATTGCTCCATGAGCTGCACCACCAACAACACAGAATCCTCCAATCCACATATGATGTGTGAATAAAGAAAGTTGTGTCGCATAATCTGTTGCAATATATGGATATGGAGGCATTGCATACATATGGTGTGCTACAATAATGCTTAAAGATCCCATCATAGCTAAGTTAATTGCTAACTGTGCATGCCAAGATGTTGTTAAAATCTCGTATAAACCTTTGTGACCTTCACCTGTGAATGGACCTTTATGTGCTTCTAAAATTTCTTTCATGCTGTGACCAATACCCCAGTTTGTACGGTACATATGACCAGCAACAATGAATAAAACCGCTAAAGCTAAATGATGATGAGCGATATCACTTAACCATAAACCTCCAGTAACAGGGTTTAAACCACCTTTAAATGTTAAGAAATCTGAGTATTCACCCCACTGACCACCAAAAAATGGTGCTAAGCCTTTGTTAAAACTTGGGTATAATTGACTCATTAACTCACGGTTAATTAAAAATTCATGAGGTAATGGAATTTCTTGTGGTGCAACACCTGCATCTAATAATTTATTGATTGGTAAAGCAACATGAATTTGATGACCAGACCAAGATAAACAACCTAAACCTAATAAACCAGCTAAGTGATGGTTCATCATTGATTCAGCATTCTGGAACCACTCTAACTTTGGTGCAGCTTTATGGTAGTGGAACCAACCAGCAAATAACATAATTGCTGACATTACTAGACCACCAATTGCAATCCAATATAATTCCACTTCACTTGTAATTCCTTCGGCACGCCACATTTGGAACCAACCAGAAGTTGTTTGAACACCTTGGAAATTACCACCTACATCACCATTTAATATTTCTTGACCTACAATTGGCCAAACAACTTGTGAACTTTGTTTAATATTAACTGGGTCATTTAACCAAGCAGAATAATTAGAAAAATATGCTCCATGGAAGTGCATACCACTAATCCATAAGAAAATAATTGCTAGTTGTCCAAAGTGGGCACTAAAAATTTTACGAGAGACTTCTTCTAAAGAACTAGTTTGACTGTCAAAATCATGTGCATCAGCGTGTAAATTCCAAATCCAAGTAGTTGTTTTTGGACCTTTTGCTAATGTTCTAGAAAAATGACCAGGTTGTGCCCATTTAGCGAAACTAGTTTCGACAGCGTCTTTCTCAACAAAAACTTGAACATTTTTTGCACGACGGTCGGTTGAGCTTATTGCCATTAATATTTCTCCTTGTTGGGAGATAAATCTATGAAACCCTCATAAGAGAATAACAAACAACATTTTATAATGTATCGATTAATTATGAGTTTTCAAATTATAATTATACATTTTTTCTCCAAAAATTGTAGAAAATTTTTAATTGGCAATCGTTTTAGAGTTCAATTAAAGTAAATGAAATAATATTTTTAGTAAAAGTTTATGAATTTTTAAACAGTTATTTAAAAATAACTGTTTAAAAATATAATCCTAACATATCTGGGAAAAAACGATTAATTTCAATAATAAAACCTGCTGTAAAAGTTAGCCAGATTGTTAAAAGAACAGGGGCCGTTGATAAATATTTTTGTAAATCTTCCATAAAAAGTTAATGAAAATTAAAATAGATTGAGGATTGATAAATAAGTTGATAAGATTTAACGTGGTGAGACTGTTACTTCATCTTTTGGTACTACTAATTCACCACTAATCAATTCTTGCCATGCTGAAATCGGCCAAATATAACCAGTAGTCATAATTTTTAATGCTAAAGGTACATTGATAATAATTTCACTTTCTGCAGGATTTTTTGTTGTACTAACAGCACGAAGATATTTACGGCCAACCCAACCAATCCAACCAGAGATATAAATAAATCCAAATCCTGGAAGAATAAATTCAGCGGCATGACTCCATCTACCATCAGCAATTAAATGTGGTAAACCATCTGCTCCACATAATAACTCAGAACGGCTATATTTATCAAAACGACTTTGTGTTCGATCAATTTGTTGTTGTAAAGCTAAAGCTGGAGGTGAATCCGCCTCATATTGAGCCATTCTTAATTCTAATTTTTTTACACTTGTTTTTAATCGTTTTGCAAAAGCAGGTGACTCACTACACTTTGTTAAACCTCCAACTTCTGCTAACGCTTGGTCAGGTGTAAAAATTAATAAAACTGCAAGAAATAAACTTAGTAAACTAAAACCTTTCATTATCCTATTAAATTTGTAAACAACTCGCTTGGTAAAAAATTTTTAAAACCTAAAATTACTACTATATATAGTAATCGACTTTTAAAAAAAAAAATATTAAATTCTAAAAAATAAAAAAGATTACTTAAAACTCTTTACTACTAGAAATAATAAAGAGTTTTAAATGATTCGAAATTATTCAAAATCTTTACGATTTGGATTTCGTGACGGATCACCTGAAAGAAGTCCGAAAATAAATAAGGAAACAAAAAAGATAACTGTTGTGTAAACCAAAATTTTTAACGTTAGCATTTACTTTTTCTTAAAAATTATTTTTAATACTATTAATTATACTAAAATAAAATGATTCTGAACTATTTAATTCAATAAAATTTCTATCAACTATTGTTTTGAAATCTTTGTTAAAGATCTATCAGTGCTCAATAAAATCGGATAAATTTTTCCAACTGTGATAAAAAGTCGTTTTGATGGTTTAAAACGAGAATTTCTATTTTTTTTCGAACGAAGTGAAGGATATCCTTCAATTAGAACATAATCGTTGGTTGTATAAAACTTTTGGACTTGACGTCCTAAATTTCCCCAAATTAGTAAGCACACTATCGCATTCTTCTTATTTTTTCGTTTTTGTGGAAGTTCCACACGAACTTTTGTTAGTCGCGCTTTCTGATTGAAAATATAGGACCTAGGAGTTTCCAAAATTTTAACTATACCCGAAAATGAATTTGTATTTGACATAAATTTTTAGAATTAAATGATTAAATTTTTTTGTTTTTGTACATCTTCAAAATTAATATCTCTTAAACGTTTTAATAAACGAATAAAGTATTCCAAGAAATAATCATCAAGTTGAATTAATTCATCCGACTCAACTTTAAACAACTTGTATAAATCGAAGGTTGATTTTGAGAAATTATTTTCTGTATTTAAAATTTCAACAAATGCCAAACGATCACTAATATTTTGACCCCATTCAAAGAATCCAAAGAAATTACTTACAAATTTTAGAACTAACAAAGGAACACGTTGAACATCGGCTGTTTGACCTGCTAGCTGTTCACATAAACTAATAATTTCTGATGATACCCACCCTTTTAATCCACTTAAAAAGAAAGTCTGATTGGAAGTTTGTGGAATCTGCAAAGCTCGCAAACAAAATTTCGCAATGTCCTGCGTATCCATATAAGAAATATAAGTATTTTCATTTGTCACCCAAATCGGTAAATTTTCTAAAATAGGAATCGCATATTGTTCAATTAACCCTTGATAGAATCCCGTTAATCGAAAGATTGTATATGGGATTCCGGATTCTTTAATTTTTTTTTCAATTCCATATTTTAATTTCATTAAAGGAATCGTCTCAAATTGTTCTACATTTTGAGTAGAAAAGAAAATAAAACGTTTAATATTTGCCACTTTTGCAGCTTCAATTAAACAAAGTTTCCCATCCCAATCAACTTTTTTTAAAGCGCCTAGTTCAGTTGGTCGACTTGTGGAAGCATCAATAATTGCCGTAATACCTTTTAAACAAGGTGGAATTGTTTCTGGACGAGCTAAATCTCCATAAACTAATTCAACCCCCCATTCTTTTAAAAAACTTGCTTTGCGAAAATTCCGCACCATACAGCGAACTTGATAACCTTTTGTTAAAGCTTGGAGAACAATTTGACGACCTAATGTTCCCGTTCCTCCTATTATAAGTAGACTCATAAATTAAACTTTTTTAATTGAAAATTGAACTTTGTAAAATATCTTGAGCTTCAAGATTAACTAATTCTTTTTTTGTTAAAACTTGACCACGACTCTCAAAAATTCGATTTGCTTGACGCATCCGAGCACGATCTAAAGCATTTTTAACACTTCTTGCATTTGCAAATAATGGTTTTTCTTTTCGTTTTTGAATATATTGGGCTAAAGCAATTTCAGCTTGTGGTGTTAATTGATATTGCTGCTCATCTAACATAATTTTTGCAATTTTTAATAATTCATCGACTGTATAATCTGGAAAATCAATATGATTTGCAATACGTGACGACAAACCAGGGTTTGATTCATAAAACTTATCCATTGGCTCTTTGTAACCTGCTAAAATAACAACTAATTCATCACGTTGATTTTCCATAACTTGTAACAAAATTTCAATCGCTTCTGAACCATAATCTCTTTCATTATCAGGCTTATATAGATAGTAAGCTTCATCAATAAATAAAACTCCACCCATTGCTTTTTTTAATACCTCTTTTGTCTTAGGTGCTGTATGACCAATATACTGACCAACTAAATCATCACGTGTAACTGTTAAAAGATGACCTTTTTTAATATATCCTAATTGATATAAGATATCAGCCATTTTTAATCCAACCGTCGTTTTTCCAGTTCCTGGGCTACCAGTAAATGACATATGTAAACCGGGATTAGCTGACGTAATTCCTAAATTGCGTCTCAATTTATCAATTAATAGTAAGGCAGCAATTTCTCGAATTCGAGTTTTTACTGGTGCTAATCCTACTAGTTCTTCATCCAATAGATTTAAAATTTTTGATATTTCAGTTTTAGCATACTCTTCTTGCAAGTTAATAGAAGCTGTATTCATAGTAATTTTTATAAGTTTAAAAATAATAATTGTTAGGTTTCAAACTAGTTCTAATTAGAACTAGTTTGATAGAGTAATTATAACTCAAAATTAATTGATTGTAAATGATGGAATACTCGATAAACAAATAAATGCAAATCCTGCACTTCCGCAAGCTCCAACAAAGAAGCCACCTTTAAATTGATCCCATGCTTTTTTCGTTTGTAAATCATTTTCTGAACCTTGAGATTTTTCTTGTCCAAAAGCAGCTACTCCATAGATAGTTAATCCCAGTGTTAAAATAACAATTAAACCAATTGTCGAAAGAAAACCTGCTAATAATCCGATATCTGAATCACGTAAAGGACCTAATTTTACAAAAGGACCGATTAAAAAATAACCATGTGCTAAACCAATTTCTAAACCGCGTAATAATGGTGTTAAACCAAAGCGATATGCTGGTAAATTTTGTAAAATTGCTCGTGTCACTGCAGAGGACGTGATTGGAGTTGCTAGATGACCCACAAATGGATCATCATTATACGGTTTAATAAAATTAGCCATAAAGTTAATTTAAAAATTAGTTAAATTAATGAGAGAATTTTTGAATGAAATGAAATGTAAGGTAAGTTAAAATTTTATGAAAATTGTTACCAACCAAAAATTTTATATAGATTACTATATAATATATATTAATATACAGAAAAATTTTTATAAACTTCATTTATATAGAATAACAAAGATTTTATGACAATTGCTATAGATTATTTTTTACTAGTAGGATTCTGCTTTGCTCTTACATCAGGATTATTTTTAGGATTAAAATCAATTAAATTAATTTAATATTTTTACGACTAGATAAGATGCAAAACGAAATTCGTCAGGATACAATTGTTGGATCAAGACGTTTTAGTAATTATTTCTGGTCATTCTTTTTATTTTTTGGGGGTATCGGTTTCTTATTAGCTGGTATGTCTAGTTATTTTAAAGTTAATTTACTACCTTTTGCAAATCCAACAGAGTTAGTTTTTATACCGCAAGGTTTAGTAATGATGTTTTATGGAACCCTAAGCTTTGGAGTTAGTATTTATATCCTTATTACAATAATATTAGATATTGGAGGTGGGTATAATGAATACAATCGAGTTGAAAATCTTGTAAAAATTGTTCGAAAAGGATTTCCTGGTAGAAACAGAGAAATTCTTTTAACATATCCATTATCGAATATTCGGTCAATTGGAATTAAAATTACAGAAGGATTAAATCCAACTCGTAGTATTTATTTATGTTTAAAAGATGAGCGAAAAATACCTTTAACGCCTGTACAAGAACCAACATCTATTTCAAATTTAGAAGAAGAAGCTGCAAGTTTGGCAAAGTTTCTTGATCTAAAGCTAGAAAATTTATAATATTTTATTGCTTTTTATACCCGCATAATTCTATAATACAGATATGCGGGCATAGTTTAGTGGTAAAACCTTAGCCTTCCAAGCTGATGATGGGGGTTCGATTCCCCCTGCCCGCTTTTCGCAAAATTATTTGAATGAGCAACAATCTTTTTTTATAGAGGAATATATAAGTTATGTCTGGTGGATCTACAGGTGAACGTCCGTTTTCGGATATTATTACTAGTGTACGTTACTGGATTATTCACAGTATTACAATTCCATCACTTTTTGTATCAGGATGGTTATTTGTTAGTACTGGTTTAGCATATGATGTTTTTGGAACTCCACGTCCAAATGAATATTTCACACAAGATCGTCAACAAATTCCACTTGTAAACGATCGATTCAGTGCAAAACAAGAATTAGAAGATTTAACGAAAGGTTTATAATTTAAGGAAAAAAAATAATGGCAAAAAATATCAATCAACCTGTAGCTTATCCAATTTTTACGTTCCGTTGGTTAGCAGTTCATGGATTAGCTATTCCAACAGTATTTTTCTTAGGTGGAATTACTGCAATGCAATTCATTCAACGATAAATTAATAAATAAGACATACAAGAGGTAATTTTTTATGACAGGTCCAAATCCAAATAAACAAGCAGTTGAATTAAATAGAACTTCTCTTTACTGGGGACTTTTATTAATTTTCGTTTTAGCAGTACTATTCTCAAGTTACTTTTTCAATTAATATAAATCTAGTAGGAGTTTTTTATGGCAAACACAGGTAGAATTCCATTATGGTTAGTAGGCTTAGTAGGTGGCCTAGCAGTAATTACAATGCTTTCTTTATTTATTTATGGATCATACTCAGGGTTAGGTTCATCATTATAAACTTATAACTTATATCTATCAAGTTTGAGTAATCTACAACCTTTAGAAAATAAACAAAAAATTTGTTTATTTTCTAAAGTTACTTCTTACTCGTTTTATTATATTTCTTATTAACTTTTGTAACGAAGAGACAAGACTTTTATTGGTCTTTGTTCCACTTCCAAACCATCCATACCATAATTTTGGAAACACTCGTTGAATATTTTGTTCTTTTTCATCTTGCCATGCAGTATTTCCACCACTATAAATACTATTTTTAGGACGTGGACCAATATGAAGCTCAGTATTTTCAACTAAAAATGGAAAATAAAAATATTGTCCCCAAATCGCATGAAATAATCCAAAGAAAACTAAGCCAAAATGAAGACAAATGATAAATGCTAATAATCCATTTAAAAAATTAATTTGAAATAGTAAATTTGGATTTTCATAGGTAGATGATAATTCAAGTTCAGGAATTAATATATTTGATTGAAAATACGATACTCGAAACGAAAAATAAATGAAAATTTGTTCAATAAATCCAATTATTAACAGAAATGTCCAATGCCATCGTACTAAATATGGACAGTATTTTTTCCCAATTCGAGTAATCACTGCATAGGCGGCAATTCCCGAAAGTTGCGTCCAAAATTTACTAATAGCTTCAAAAGCTTGTGGAATAATCTTATTATAAATTTTATAGTAAATTGGTAAAATACTTTCTTTTTGAGATGTATCTAAATTTGAAATAAACATTGATATTGGATCAATATAATATCTAAGTCCAGTATCTGGATCAGTTTTTATAATTCCTTTGATAAATGAATAGTATAAAACTTGTCCTGGATTATACCAATGCACATTATCGCCTAGTTTTAAATCTGTAACTATCACTTGACGACTAATCGAACTTAATTGAATTGCATCAATTCCTAATTTCCGTAAATACGGAAGTTGAATTAACATACTTCGATATAACCCAATAAGGTCAATTAAATGACGATACCATAAATAACCTGCAAAAAGACCAATAGAAGTAATATAAAAGGAAGTTTTTAAATTATAACGAATCGTTAGAATAACAAAACGGATAAAAAGGATGAAAAATAAGAGATTCTCAATGTCTGCTAACGTTAACCCATCTTGAACTTGTTGCCATAATCCTTCAACAATTAGGCGACAAGTTTCCATAGATAGAGGTGATTTAGAGGCAAATTCACTGTTTGAAAGATTAACATTATCAGATAAACTTACTGCACTATTTGGATTGTCAATTCCAAACCAAGTTAGAACTGTTTCCTGATCAATGTTAATTAAAAGAAATAAAAGTCTAAATAAATATAACATAAATTTGTTTTAGAAAAATCTTTTAAAATATTTTTATCATCATCTTTCTGGTAGGAATTTGTCAAGCTTTCGATTTAATACTAAAACTAAAAAATATTCTAATATAATTACCCCCAAGGGAATTCGAATCCCTGTCTGCTCCGTGAAAGGGAGCTGTCCTAGGCCTCTAGACGATGGGGGCATTTTATGTACTGAAGTAAGCGGGCAACGCGATTCGAACGCGCGACATCAACCTTGGCAAGGTTGCGCTCTACCACTGAGCTATGCCCGCGAGTACATTTAACATTTCTAACAATTGTTTGATTCACTTCTATGATAATTATAAAAAAAGAAATTAAAATTGTCAAGAGATAAAATAATTAGAAATTATAGTCTAGACTATAATTTCTAATTATTTAGATTGCAGACGCAATCCCATCTGCAGCAGCAATTACAATAACAAGACTTACCCATGCTTGGAAAACGCGGTTAAAATTACCTTTTGAAGCTTCCCATTCGCCCGGTGTTGCTAATGCTACTGGAACTGTTACAACTAAACCTAATGAAATTAAAACTAATAAAGCAGTTAAAGCAGTTATCATAAATATTTTTGAAAAATTTTTATATCAATGATCTAATAAAATGTATACGAGATTAAAGATTACCTTTTTTTAAAGCTAATAAAACAATTACTGCTGGACCTGCTAACATAATAACGCCTGTCGATACTAATTGTCCTATAATTTGCCAATTAATCATTTTTAAAATCCTTATTTATCAATTTTTAATGAAATTTTAAGTAATAAAATAACCAATAATATTAGTTATAATTTTACTTTAAAATCTTTAAAGTAAAAATATTATTTTTTACTATTATAATATTTTGATTCAATTTACAATCCTTCCATAAAGTATTTAACATTTGATTAATTTTATGGTATTATTTTAGTGTGGGCTGCTAACTCAATGGTAGAGTACTCGGCTTTTAACCGATTAGTTCTGGGTTCGAGTCCCAGGCAGCCCAATCATATAAATGTTGAACGTCTTAATTTAATCTGTGAAATTTTAAATTTAATAAAAAAAAATTTGTATTTTTGGCAAGTATTATTCGATTTAGGAAAAGATTTTACCTAACTTTAAAAGTTAGGTAAAATGAATTATTAACGAACTAATTATTAATCAATAGGACGCATTGATAATACAGGTTCATTCGCACGGTTGATACCTTTTTCAAAACCAGCTGCAGCAGCACGAGCACGACCTGAATGCCACCAGT
>Ga0209990_10000155_pt1:0-47500 | contig 68347 bp, 70 predicted proteins | sample NOAtaG_6_FD_187304 | JGI IMG/M metagenome (GOLD analysis project Ga0209990, IMG submission 187304) | Freshwater lake microbial communities from Lake Erie, under a cyanobacterial bloom - NOAA_Erie_Diel5S_2200h metaG (SPAdes) (version 2) | ecosystem: Environmental > Aquatic > Freshwater >... | reverse complement strand
CATTAAACCGGCCCAACCTAGACTGATGATATCCATATATATATGTATATAATTTATTTGATTTTTATAATTTAAAAGGAATGAATACCTTTTAAATTATTTATTATAGTATTATACAATACCATTTGCCCAATCTACGTCAACATTTTCAATAATTAACGATGAATTATAAATTTGTAAAATAATTAATAAAAATACTAAAAACGCAACCATTACTACACCCATAATTGGAGTTGTTCCCCAACCTGGTGCAACTTTACCGTATTCAGCATTTAATGGGCGTAAAATTTCACCTAATCTTGTTCGTAATGCCATAAAAATATTTTCTATTTTTAATAAATTAATTTTTTTAGTATATGTTATATAATATTAAAACGTTAGTTTATAATATTATATAACATGGAAACAGCAACGATTATTGTAATTTTTGTATCAAGTTTACTTCTAGGAATTACTACATATTCTATCTACACAGCTTTTGGACCAACATCTAAAAATTTACGTGATCCATTTGAAGAACATGAAGATTAGAAAATAAAACCAAAGAAACTGGTTTTATTTTCTAATAATTCGTGGCGTTTCTCTGAAAAACACGGCAAAGAAAATTACCATTAAAGTACCAATTAGTAAAAATGTATAAACTAAAGCTTCCATTGTTTGATCCTATTTAAATATAAATAAATATAAAAACGCGGCTATAATTTATACAGCACCTTGTTTTTTCGTTGATTTATCACCTAGTTTTTGGAATGCACCAAATTCTACTTGTTCTGTAACTTCCGCACCGATACCTGTAAATACATCACGGAAGATTGTTCGACCACCATGCCATAAATGACCTAGGAAGAATAATAAAGCAAAGTTTGCATGACCAAATGTGTACCAACCACGAGGGCTACTTCTAAATACACCATCTGATTCTAAACTTGTTCTATCAAATTCGAAAACTTCACCTAATTGTGCTTTACGTGCAAACTTTTTAACCGTTGGTGCATCTTTAAATGTTTGACCATTTAATTTACCACCATAGAAATCAACCGTTACACCAACTTGCTCAATACTATATTTTGATTCTGCACGACGGAATGGAATATCCGCACGAATAATACCATCTTTATCAACTAAGATAACTGGGAATGTTTCGAAGAATGCAGGCATTCGACGTACTGTTAATTCACGACCTTCTTTATCACGGAAAATTGGATGACCTAACCAAGCTTCAGCAATACCATCTCCTTTATCCATCGGACCGGCACGGAATAAACCACCTTTCGCTGGGTTATTACCAATGTAGTCATAAAAGGCTAATTTATCTGGAATTCGTGACCAAGCTTGACTTTCTGATAATCCTTCACTTACTGAGGCTTCTACTTGTCGCTCAATTTCTTGTTGGAAATAACCACTATCCCATTGGTAACGAGTTGGACCAAATAATTCAATAGGAGTTGCAGCTGCACCATACCACATTGTTCCTGATGTCACAAATGCAGCAAAGAATACGGCAGCAATACTACTAGATAATACTGTTTCAATATTACCCATTCGTAAAGCACGATATAATCTTTGTGGAGGACGTACAGTTAAGTGGAAGATACCAGCAAAAATACCAAAAATACCAGCGGCAATATGGTGAGCAGCAATACCACCTGGGTTAAATGGGTTAAAACCATCTGCACCCCAAGCTGGAGCAACTGGTTGAACTTTACCTGTAATACCATAAGCATCTGAAACCCAAATACCAGGACCAAATAATCCTGTTACATGGAATGCTCCAAAGCCAAAACATGCTAAACCTGATAAGAATAAATGAATACCAAAGATTTTTGGTAAATCTAAAGCAGGTTCACCTGTTCGAGGATCACGGAATAACTCTAAATCCCAATAAACCCAATGCCAAATTGCAGCTAAGAAACACATCCCAGATAAGATAATATGTGATAAAGCCACACCTTCAAAACTCCAAATACCAGGATTTGAAACGCTTTCTCCAGTGATACTCCATCCACCCCAAGAATCTGTAATTCCTAAACGCGTCATAAATGGCATAACAAACATACCTTGACGCCACATTGGATTTAAAACAGGATCTGATGGATCAAAAACAGCTAATTCATATAAAGCCATTGATCCGGCCCAACCTGCAACTAAAGCTGTATGCATTAAATGTACTGCAATTAACCGTCCAGGGTCATTTAAAACAACAGTATGAACACGATACCATGGTAATGCCATAGTAATAGATTCCTCAATATAAATATATATGGTTTTTGACTTTCTTACAACTAAACTAGATAAAAGGTTAGCTACTATATTATTATAAACAAAGATTGAAAAAATTAATTAATTTATTCTTTGAAAATCGATGACTTGTCTAAATTTTAAAATTAGAGTAAGATATTTTCAAATAAATATAGTTAGTTACTATTATCTTTTATAAATTCTTTTGATTTACTTATGGCAAAAAAAAGTATGATTGAGCGCGAAAAAAAGCGCATCCGTTTAGAAAAAAAATATTCAATGAAACGAAAAGCTTTACTATTAGAATATCAAACTGCTTCTAGTTTTAATAGTAAAATTGAGATTCATTCCAAAATTCAACAACTTCCAAGAAATAGTGCTAAAACCCGAATTCGCAATCGTTGTTGGAAAACTGGACGTCCACGTGGAGTTTTCAGAGATTTTGGAATTTCACGCCATGTTTTTCGAGAAATGGCTCATCAATGTTTATTACCAGGCGTAACAAAATCTAGTTGGTAATAATAATTGTAAATTAAATTAAAATTAATGATTTTTACTAATTTAATTTACAATTATATAGTGATACATTTTAAAATTTTAAATCAACCTTTTTGTTATAACTTAACATATTAAATTTTTTAGATTTCTAACACTTTCACTTTCAAACCTAGGAGTTTCACATATGATCTATGATTCACAAGTTTACACAGCATTATGTATTGCTTTACTAGCAGCAGTTTTAGCAATTCAATTAGGTACAACACTTTATGAATAATTTAGTTCAATTGTTTGAATATTAAATTATCAAAGCTTTCTTTTAAAAATAAATTAAAATTGTATGGTAACAGAAAATTTAAAAAAGTTTAATACACCCGTTTTTCCATTCACAGCAATTGTTGGTCAAGAAGAAATGAAACTTGCTTTACAGTTAAATGTTATTGATCCTAAAATTGGTGGTGTTATGATTATGGGAGATCGGGGGACTGGAAAATCAACAACTATTCGAGCTATTGCTGATCTACTTCCTGAAATTGAAGTTGTTAAAGATGATCCATTTAATTCTCATAAATCAGATCTAGAATTAATGGGGAATGAAGTAAAATTAGCAATTCAAAAGAATGAAACAATCGAAACCGAATTAATCAAAATTCCAATGGTGGATTTACCATTAGGCGCTACCGAAGATCGAGTTTGTGGTACAATTGATATTGAAAAAGCTTTAACTGAAGGTGTTAAGGCATTTGAACCTGGTTTATTAGCAAAAGCTAATCGAGGTATTCTATACGTTGATGAAGTAAACTTATTAGATGATCATCTAGTTGATATTTTATTAGATTCTGCAGCTTCAGGTTGGAATACTGTAGAACGTGAAGGAATTTCAATTCGTCATCCGGCACGCTTTGTACTTGTAGGTTCTGGAAATCCAGAAGAAGGAGAATTACGTCCACAATTATTAGACCGTTTTGGAATGCATGCTGAAATTCGTACAGTAAAAGATCCAATTTTACGAGTAAAAGTTGTAGAAGAAAGAACATCATTTGATCAAATGCCTCAAGTTTGGCTTGAAAATTATGAATCACAACAACAGGAATTACGTGATCGCATTGTTGACGCTCAAAAATTATTACCAACTGTTGAGATTGATTATGATTTACGTGTTAAAATCTCTGAAGTATGTAGTAAATTAGACGTGGATGGATTACGTGGGGACATTGTAACAAATCGTGCGGCTAAAGCTCATGCAGCTTACAATGGTCGTGATAAAGTAACTGTGGAAGACATTAAAAAGATTATAACTTTATGTTTACGTCACCGTTTACGAAAAGACCCATTAGAATCAATTGATTCGGGAAATAAAGTAAGTAAAGTTTTTAACGAAGTTTTTGAAATTGATCAATAGAATTAAAAAATAATTAGAATTTCATTGATTTTTTGTTCCCATTGGAAACGTATTTTCTCAACCTCATTCTATATATGTTAAAATTAATTGGAGTTTTTACTAGTCTTTTTTTAATTACCATCATTTTCTTAAGAATTCCACAAGAAAATGTTGGACTTGCAAGTTTTGCATCCAAAAGTAATTTACTAGGTTCCCCACGTTCAGCTCAACGTTTTCTAAACATTTTAACAGGAGTTGGGATTCTACTTTACCTAGGAATTGCAATTCAATTAAACTTAAGTAACCTTTAAAATTTATACTTATTAGTTAACAGATTATGTTAACTAATAAGTATAAATTTTTACCAGAATCCTAATGAAACGGCTTTATCAATTGGTAAACATGCTCCAATTCCAAGCCATACTGCTGTAAAGAAGCCAATGATAAACATTAGACTAGCAATTGGACGACGGAATGGGTTTTGAAACTTGTTTACATTTTCAATAAATGGAACAGTGATTAACCCTGCTGGAACAGCTGCCATCGCTAACACACCTAATAATTTATTTGGTAAAACACGTAATAAATTAAACGTTGGGAAAAAGTACCATTCTGGTAAAATTTCTAATGGTGTATTAAATGGATCAGCTGGTTCACCCATCTGCGTTGGAGCTAACGTCGCTAATCCAACACAACATGCTAATGTACCTAACATTGTTAATGGGAAAATATATAAAAGATCATTTGGCCATGCTGGCTCTCCATAATAGTTATGACCCATTCCTTTTGCTAATTTAGCTCTTAATTTTGGATCAGTTAAATCTGGCTTTTTAATTACTGACATAATAAAATTTGTTGATGTTTATAATATTTTATTTTATAAATTATAAAGGTCCTGAAATACCTTGTTTACGAATCATTAAGAAATGAGTTAGCATTAAAACAGCGGCCGCTAAAGGTAGAACAAAGGTATGTGCACTATAGAAGCGTGTTAAAGTAGCTTGACCTACACTTTCTCCTCCTCGTAAAATTAATACTAATGGTGGACCAACAATTGGAACAGCAGCAGGTACACCTGTTACAATTTTACATGCCCAGAATCCTACTTGATCCCATGGTAATGAATAACCTGTTACACCAAATGACACTGTAACAACTGATAAAATAACGCCTGTTACCCAAGTTAGCTCACGTGGTTTTTTAAATCCACCTGTTAAATAAACACGGAATACATGTAAAACTAGCATCATTACCATCATACTTGCAGACCATCTATGAACAGAGCGGATTAACCAACCAAAATTAACACTTGTCATAATATATTCCACAGATGCAAATGCATCAACCACACTTGGTCGATAGTAGAAAGTCATTGCAAAACCTGTAGCAACTTGAATTAAGAAACAAGTAAAAACTAAACCGCCAAAACAATAAAAGATATTTACATGAGGTGGTACATATTTACTTGAAATATCATCAGCAATTGCTTGAACTTCTAGTCGTTCTTCAAACCAGTCGTAAACTTTACTCATAAAAAATTTTTATACTATTTAGCACGGTTAAGCAAACACTTCAAGGATTTTAAAAGGCGAGAGTGGGATTCGAACCCACGGAACCCGCGAAGGCTCATCTGATTTCAAATCAGACGCAATCGACCAACTCTGCCATCTCGCCAAAAAGATTAGTTCTTGAACTAATCTTGTTTATTAATTAACTGTCATATGTTGTTTTTCCACTGAATTTAATTGAAGCTGGATCAGGGTTTTTTCCAATAGAAAAATCACGACTGTTTACAGCAACACGACCTGGATTAACTTTCTCTGGAAAAACTCCATCTTTTGGATGTAAATATTGAACTTCTCCACTTGGAAAAATACGGTAGATTTTATAGTTATTAATCTTAAAAGTTCGTAATTGAGTTCCTAGAGCTAAACATTGTTCTTTACGAGCTAAATATAACAAGTTTTCTCCATTTCGCATAATTGCTGCTCCACCAGTAGGCATCTCAAAAATTTGCTCTTTTGAACTTGTCCAAGTGATGGCATATTTTTCTTCAACTTCAGCTGATCGTAACCATCCTCCAGTGCTTCCACCAAATGTTGGAAAAGGTGTTTGTAAATTTAATGTCATTTCTAAAATTTTATAAATGTTTAATATTCATTATATAATTTTAATTGAAAACTAATTTTTTTATTAAAATTGTTCTAATTGCTAGCGGAGAATGGATTTGAACCATTGACCTTCGGGTTATGAGCCCAACGAGCTACCAGGCTGCTCTACTCCGCGACGAATTATATAATAGCAATTTAAATCTTCTTCTTTCAATTAGTGAAAACTTAAAAGATAAAAGTCTCGAAACTATATGAATAATAATATAATTTCCTTTTAAAGTCAACTATATTATTATTCTGAGAAATTATTTTCTAATTATTTTAAAGAGGCTTTACCACCAGCTTCTTCAATTTGTTTTTTCGCATCTTCAGCAGCATCTTTCGCAACAGCTTCTTGAATTACTTTTGGTGCCGATTCAACTAATTCTTTTGCTTCTTTTAAACCAAGACCTGTAATGCTACGAATAACTTTTAAAATAGCAATTTTCTTATCTGCTGGTACTTCATCTAGACTTAAGTCAAATTCTGTTTTTTCTTCAACTTCTTCCACCGGAGCAGCAGCAGCCATCATGATTGGACCAGCAGCGGCTGCAGATGCATCTACGCCAAATGTCTCTTCAATTGCACTAACTAATTCTGATGCTTCTAATAACGTTAATGTTTTTAATTCTTCAACAATTTGATTAATTTTTTCTGACATGATAATACTTAGATATATAAATAATTTTAATAGGTATTTAAGATAGTTTACGCAAAAGCCGTTAAATCTAATTTAATCGATGGGCCCATTGTGCTACAAATAAATAAAGTTTTAAAATATTTTCCTTTCACACCTGATGGTCGATTTTTTTCAATAGAAGTATACAAAGCTTGTAAGTTTTCAACTAATTGATTGTTAGGAAAATTTGATTTTCCAAAACTAACATGAACAACTCCGGTTTTGTCAGCTTTATACTCAAATTTTCCTTTTTTAAACTCTGTTAAAGTTGTTTCAAGAGTTGTACTTACAGTACCTGATTTTGGAGATGGCATTAATCCTTTGGGACCTAAAACTCTACCTAGCTTTGCTAATTTAGGCATCATATTTGGTGTTGTAATTAACAGATCAAAATTAATATTCCCTTGAGTAATATTTTCAATCAAATCATCATTTCCAATAATATCAGCACCCGCCTTTTTGGCTTCTGCAAAATTTTCCTCATTTGTTAAAACAGCAATTCGTAACTCTTTTCCAACTCCATGAGGTAATGTAACAGTTGTTCTTAATTGTTGATCAGCATACCTTGGATCAATATTTAAGTTTGCATGTAATTCAACACTTTCAACAAATTTTGTGTTGGATGTTTCTTTTAAAATTTCTATAGCTTCGTCTAAACTTGAATAAATTTTATTCTTCGTTTTTTCAATATTTTCTTGGTGACGTCGCGATAATTTTCGCATAAATTTCTCCAGTAAAAACTTATTTAATGTTAATTTAATCTACAATGGAGATACCCATATTTCGGGCAGTTCCTTCAACAATTTTCATGGCACTACTAAGTTTAGTAGTATTTAAATCTGGTAATTTTATAGTTGCAATCTCTTCTAATTGAGCTTTTGTAATTGACCCAACACTTACTCGATTTGGTGTTGAAGAACCTTTTTTAATTTTTGCAGCATTAACTAATAAAACAGACGCAGGGGGTGTTTTAAGAATAAAGGTATAACTTCTATCTTCATAGACTGATATTTCAACCGGAATAACTAGACCTATCTTATCTGTTGTTCGCGCATTATATTCTTTACAGAATGCCGCAATATTTACCCCATGTTGACCTAAAGCAGGGCCGACAGGCGGTGCTGGTGTTGCTTTTCCCGCAGGTAAAGCTAACTTAATTAATGCAGTAATTTTTTTAGCCATAAGAATTTAACAATGTAGTTTTAAAAAAGATTTCGAAAGAATTTCAATTGGAGATGATCGAATTTCGTTTTATGAAAAAACGTAAACGCACAATCAAAACTAATGTTTCACCGTAATCTTTGAATAATTTGAATTCTATCAATAAATAATACCCTCTTGTAAGAGGAACGCGCCCTGAAGGACTTGAACCCTCGACATCTAATTTTGGAGACTAGCGTTCTACCAACTGAACTAAGGACGCTTCAAATGAATTATAATGTTAAAAAAGAAAAATTACAAGGTCCTAAAAATTAATTAATAGAGCTAGACAGCTATGAATTCTTTGGATAAAAATACTGATAAAGTTTTAATTAAAAATTCGTTACCTCACAACTTTTTAGCGGAAAAAATGGTTTTAAGTTGTATTTTGTTTAATCAAGATGCACTTGAAATTACACGTCAAAATCTTGTCGTTGAGGCATTTTATTTTAAGAATCATCAAGAATTATATAAAGTTCTTCTTGAAATGGAAGACAAGAAATTACCAATTGATATTGTTACAGTTACTGTATTTTTACAGGATAATGGATTACTTTCAAAAATTGGTGGCATAAAAGTTTTATTAGATCTTGGAAATCAGTCGTTAACTTTTTCCTTTCTTCCTGAGTATATTCGAATTATTAAAGAGAAGTTTTTAAAACGTTGTTTAATTAAATTTGGTTATAAAATTATTAATTCAGGTTATATTACAAATATGTCTTTAGAAACAAGTGTAATTAAAATTGAGAAAGAATTATTTAATATAACAAATGAACTGTCTCCAAATAAACTTGTCACTACAGCCCAAGTCTTGAATGATTTATTTGCGGATTTAAAAAATAAGTTTTTAAATCCTCAACTTCCTGGATTACCTTCTGGATTTTTAAAATTAGATGAATTCACTCAAGGTTTTCAAAAATCAGATCTAATAATTATCGCGGGTCGACCATCAATGGGGAAAACTGCTTTAAGTTTAAATATTGGATTAAATTGTATTAAAATTTCCCGTTTACCAATTTTATTTTGTAGTTTAGAAATGTCAAAAGAACAAATTCTTTATCGCTTACTTTCAAGTGAAACAGGAATTAACCAAATGAAATTGAGAAGTGGAAAATTGGCTCAAAATGACTGGATTAAATTAAATAAAGTAATGCGAATATTGTCGAAATTACCTTTTTTTATTGATGATACATCAAAATTATCGACTCAAGATATTCGCTCTAAAATTAAAACAATACTTTTAGAACAGGGTCAACTAGGCTTAGTTATTATTGATTATCTTCAATTAATGCAGGGATTAAACGTGAAACAACAAAATCGAGTTCAAGAGTTATCACAGATTACTCGTGAATTAAAAGGATTAGCACGAGAATTTAATGTTCCCATTATTGCTCTTTCTCAATTAAGTCGAAATGTGGATAATCGTATTGATCAGCGTCCAATTTTATCTGATTTACGAGAAAGTGGTTCAATTGAGCAAGATGCCGATCTTATTTTAATGTTATATAGTTCTAAAACAAATTCACAGCCTATCTCCTTTTCCGGACCTTTGAAGGATAAAACGAAAGTCTCGTCTACCGAACTCATTATTGCTAAACAACGAAACGGTCCAATCGGAACAATAAAATTAGAACTTAATCCTGACAAACTACAATTTTTTGAATCTAAACCTAACTAATGCCCAGAACCAGATTCGAACTGGTGACACGAGGATCTTCAATCCACTGCTCTACCAACTGAGCTATCCGGGCTTATTAGAAATTGTATCAAAACTTCAAGTGAATGACAAGAGAATTTAAAACTTAAAGGTTGATTATTTCTAAACTTTGTCTTATACTTATTTTGGATATAGGATTTAGTATAATTTTTAAATTTATTTAATATGTCAGAATCACACGATAGCAGCATAAAATAAAGCTTAGAAATTAGTATTAGACCTATATCTTTTATATTTATTAATTTATTTATCAGTTTTCAAATGAAAAATAGAATATTTGTTCTATTTTTTTGTAAAAATTGATACAATACTTATTGTAGTCAATCTTACTATTTTTAACTTTATTATTATTCAAATAAAAAGGAATTCAATAAAATGACACCTTCATTAGCCAATTTTATTTCAAGTTTAGTTGCAGGCGCTCTTGTTTTACTTGTGATTGGGATCGCTCTTGTTGTTATTAGTAAAAGTGATCGAGTTACACGCGCTTAAAATTCTAGTAAATCTTCAAAAATTCATTTATACTGTTTTTAGTTAAATCTATCTTAGGATATGATAATTTAAAATAAATGTCTTATGATAAATGTTAGTTTTGGTCCGAATATCTTTTTAGGTATTATTGTAAGTATTGGTGTATTAATATTATATTTCCTCCGAAACGTTAAACCCGAAGTGGCCAGAGATGAAGATATTTTTTTTGCAACAATCGGTTTTCTTTATAGTTGTATTCTAATGGTTCATGGATGGAGATTAGATCCAATTCTGTTATTTAGTCAAGTACTTATTATTATAACCGTTTTAGTAGCGGGATGGGAAAACATTCGCTTACGTGGTTTAATTGCTAATTTGGCAAAAGTCAAAAATAAGAAAAAATTTTAGTTTTTTCGTTTAAAAATTCTTGGTTTCAAGTTTGTAAATAACTTTTTTAAATCATGTTTAAAAAATATTCACAAATCTTTTCTTTATTAGTAGTAGGTCTTTTTAGTATTTTTGTAACAAGTGCATCAGCTATTGATTTAGATGAAGCAACAAGAACTGTTGTAAAAGATGCTTCAGGTAAAACGGTTGTATTAACACCAGAACAAGTAAAACGTGGAAAACGATTATTTAACGCAACTTGTGGTGCATGTCACGTAGGTGGAATTACAAAAACAAATCCAAACGTTGGATTAGATCCAGAAGCATTAAGTTTAGCAACTCCACGTCGTGATAATATCGATGCATTAATTGACTATTTAAAAAATCCAACATCATATGATGGTTTAGATTCAATTGCAGAAGTTCATCCAAGTATTAAAAGTGCTGACCTTTACCCACGTATGCGCTCAGTAACAGATGATGATTTATATGCAATGGCAGGTCATATTTTATTACAACCTAAAATTGTTACAGAAAAATGGGGTGGTGGAAAAATTTACTATTAATACTACGATAAGTTTTAGTAAATTAAAATATTCTTACTTAACTCAAGTAAGAATATTTTACAAAAGTTCAAATTCATTTTACACTAAAAGCATGTAGCTCAGTGGATAGAGCATCAGATTCCGATTCTGAAAGCCAAGGGTTCGATTCCCTTCATGCTTACTATTCAAGCGAACGATTTGGGGCTGTTTTGGTTTCGACATTTAAATTTAATTAGTATATGAATCAGGTCGAAGTTTGTAGTCTTCGTAAAAAAATACAAATTTAAAATAACTGCTAAAAATTTACTTTTATCATTGTTAACTGTTTTTGGATTTAATAGAAAAAATCAGTTACAATTTGCTATTTAAACGAATAACTCAAAAATTTTTTCACTAGTACTAGACGTTTACGTCTACTCTAGTTTAGAATAATTTATATTACTAATTCTGTTCTTTGAAACTATACCTGTGAACGAATATATTAAGAATTTTTAAATGGACGTGGGTTCAAATCCCATCAGCTCCAAACTTACTTGCATTCGTGGCCGAGTGGTTGAAGGCACCGGACTCATAATCCGTTTTCCTCTGGAACATCACTGGTTCGAACCCAGTCGAATGCATTTGAATGATTTTTGTATTGTCTTTTTTACAATCTAATTGTAAGATTATAGATAATAACTAATTACATTTAATTACGATAGAAGCCATGGCTAAATTAAATATTCAACAAACTATTAATACTGTTGAAAAAAAGTTCTTAAAAAATAATCTTCCAACTCTTCAGATTGGAGACAACGTTAAAGTTGGTGTAAAAATTATTGAAGGAAATAAAGAACGTGTTCAATTTTATGAAGGAACAATTATTGCGAAGAAAAATAGTTCAATTAATACAACAATAACTGTTCGAAAAACGTTACAGGGAATTGGCATTGAAAGAATTTTTTTAATTCATTCGCCGAAAGTTGATTCCATTACTGTTTTAAGATCTTCAAAAGTTCGTCGCTCAAAATTATATTATTTAAGAGACTTAAAAGGAAAAGCAAGTCGTTTAAAACAAACATTTTAATAAAATACTCATTTTTAATTTTTATTAAAAAAATTTTATTTGTATTAAATTTACGTAGTATAATATAAGGTAGTAAAGTAAGACTAGAAATAATCTTCTAAATTTTTGCTTTATATTCATTTATAATAAGGAGTTATATGGTTACTTATAAAGTGACATTGTTAAGCGAAGAGCACGATATTAATTCAACGATTGATTGTAATGATGATGTATTTGTTTTAGATGCAGCAGAAGAACAAGGAATTGAATTACCTTATTCATGTCGTGCAGGTGCTTGTTCAACTTGTGCAGGTAAAGTAACATCAGGTGAGATTGATCAATCAGAACAAACTTTCTTAGATGATGATCAAGTAGAAGCAGGCTTTGTTTTAACTTGTATTGCATATCCAAAATCAGATTGTACAATTTTAGTTCACCAAGAAGACGAATTATACTAATTAAACAAAATTTTCAAGAGTGTTGAATTATCCAAATTTGACACTCTTGAAATAAAAATTTTAATTGATTTGTGCTTTTAACTTTTTTATCTTGAATTTTTGTATGTCAACTAGAAAAAATAAATCCTATTAATAAAAGTAATTAATCTGATGTTTTTTTAGATTTTCAAAAAATATATTGAAATATATTTTTCGAAAATCTAAAAACTGGCTGAAAAGTCTTAGAAATTTAATTCTGCTGCTTGAACCTTCTCAAATTGTTTTTTCTTTAACACTAATAAAATTTGTGTGATTAATACACAGAAACAGAAAGCTAAATAACCTACAATTCGTGCAGGATCTTGTAAAACAATTTCTGATTCTTCTTGACCAAATCCACCTACGTTTGGATCAACATTTAAGGCTTGATCAGCTTTTACAATTTCACCTGTTTTAACCAGTAAATCTAATCCTGCAGGAATAATTTGTGAAGTTTTTGCACCGTTTGAATTTACGATAACAATTGTCGAGTCACCTTTTTCAGAAGTTGTAATCTCTGTAATTTGACCTCCTTGAGTAGCGCCAAAAACGTTTACATTACTTTTTTCACCTGTTGGATAAACTTGTCCACGACCACGATTTCCACCTGCATAGAATGGATATGTTAGATATTTAATATCAGGATTTTTCTCTGGGTCTGGTGCTACAACTGGGAAAAGTAATTCTTGATGTGTTTTTCCTGCAATTGGACCTACAACAAAAATATTATCAAACTCAGTACTGTAAGGCGAAATAAAAACACCTTTATTTTTTAATTTCACTTCCTCTGAAATTTGATTTTTTGAGGCTAATTTAAATCCTTTTGGTAAAATTAAAATTCCACCAACGTTAAGATCAGCCTTTTTCCCATTTGCTCCAATTTGTTGCTTACTTGTATCATAAGGAACTTTAATTTCCACTTCAAAAACTGAATTTGGAAGAACAGCTTGAGGCGCTTCAATTTCAATTGCTTTTTGATTTAAATGACAATTAGCACAAGCTAATTTCCCATTTGCAGCACGTGGATTTGAATAATTTTGTTGTGCAAAAACAGGATATGCTGATGATTCTTGTACAGAAAAACCGAATACATTTATAGCAATCGTTAAAGCAAATAAAAGACTTTTAAAAAACTTGTTAGTTGCCATAGTTTAAATACTTACTAAGTATAATTATTCTATTATAAAAATTAATTTTTTATTAAAAACAAGATAGCTAACCCAGAAAAGTACAATAGCAAGATTGCTAAAGATAACAATAATTGTGTTAATGGATCAGTAGAGGGAGTTAATATTGCTCCAAGAATTGTTGAAACTAAGATAACGTATCGCCAGGCACTCAACATTTGTTTGGGTGAGACAATATTTAATAACCCTATTAATATTTGTAGAATTGGTATCTGAAAAGCTAAGCCCGTACTATAAAATAAAACAAGAATAAATTCAAAATATTGATCAAACGACCAAAATGGCTCCAATACTTCTTCACTATAATTTAAGAAAAAGTTTAAAGCAGCTGGTATTAAAGTATAGTAAGAAAAAGCTAATCCTAAACCAAATAAAACTAATGAACTCAATAAAAGTGGTAAAATAATTCGTGTTTCTTTTTTTGTTAATCCAGGTAATAAAAACAATATTAATTGCCCAATAATAAAAGGACTTGAAAATAATAAGCCTGTATAAAAGGAAATTTTTATTGTTGAAATAAAATATTCACCGGGAGATAATTGGAAGAATTTTACATTACTAATTGGTAGTTCAAGTATTTTAACTAAAGTTTTGACTTCAATAAAGGCGAAACAAGTTAACAATAAAATTATCCCAAAGACTAAAAAAATGCGTTGACGCAATTCTTCAATATGTTCAGAAAAAGGTAATTCTAATGTTATAATTGAATTCTTTGTAAAATTAAAATTAGAATTAGTCGTCATTTTAAAAGCTTATTCGTACTATTCTAGAAATCTATGGAAGGAGGAGATTCTAAAAATTCCATTTTTTATGAAATTTTTAGAATCTCTTGAAAAGTGTGAACAATTCGGTCGAACAAGGTTTTAAGTTGTTCTTATGATAAATAATTAATTGCCTCTAACCGAGCTGTTGCTTTTTTTAATTCAACGGAAGCATCTAAGCGAGCTTTACTTGTTTCAGCTTGCTCTACTGCTAATGTTGCCTTTTCTAATTCTTTAGTAGCTTCACTTAATTCAATACCGATAAGTTCTTCTACATCATTTACTAAAACTGTTACTCGATTACGATCAATTTCAGCTAAGCCACCACATAAAATAATCGGTGTCCACTTTTCATTTAGTTTTATTCTTAATAATCCAGTATCTAAAGCTGTGATTAAGGCTGCATGACCGTCTAAAACCCCTACTTGACCAGTTAAACCGGGTAAAACAACTTCATCAGCAGTTGTTGAGCAAATAACTCTGTCGGGGGTAAGAACGCGAATGTTCATAACCATATTTATTGCTCCTTATTTTAGAGTTTCTGCTTTTGCAATTGCTTCATCAATGTTACCAACAAGGTAGAATGATTGTTCTGGTAAATCATCTAATTCACCACCTAAAACCATTTTGAAACCTTTAATAGTTTCTTCTAAACTTACATATTTACCAGGTGAACCTGTAAAGATTTCAGCCACAAAGAATGGTTGAGATAAGAATCGTTCTACTTTACGTGCACGTGCAACAGTTAAACGATCTTCTTCTGATAATTCGTCAATACCTAAGATTGCGATAATATCTTGTAATTCTTTGTAACGTTGTAATGTTTCTTTTACAGATTCTGCTACTTCATAATGTGTTGCACTAACAATACCTGGTTGTAACATTGTTGAAGTTGAATCTAATGGATCTACAGCAGGGTAAATACCTTTTGCTGCTAAACCACGTGATAATACTGTTGTTGCATCTAAGTGAGCAAACGTAGTAGCTGGAGCTGGATCTGTTAAATCATCCGCAGGTACATAAACTGCTTGAATTGAAGTAATTGAACCTTGTGTTGTTGAAGTAATACGTTCTTGTAATGCACCCATTTCTGTCGCTAGAGTTGGTTGATACCCTACCGCTGATGGCATACGACCTAACAATGCTGATACTTCTGAACCTGCTTGTGTAAAACGGAAAATATTGTCAATAAATAATAATACGTCTTGTTTATTAACATCACGGAAATATTCTGCCATTGTTAAAGCTGTTAAACCTACACGCATACGTGCTCCTGGAGGTTCATTCATTTGACCATATACTAAGGCTACTTTAGATTCTGAGAAGTTTTTTGAATTAATTACGCCAGATTCTTTCATCTCTTCGTATAAGTCATTACCTTCACGTGTACGTTCACCTACACCACCAAATACTGATACACCACCGTGTGCTTTAGCAATATTATTAATTAATTCCATAATTAACACGGTTTTTCCTACACCAGCACCACCAAATAAACCAATTTTACCACCACGACGGTATGGTGCTAATAAATCAACAACTTTAATACCTGTTTCGAAAATTGATGGTTTAGTTTCTAATTCCGTAAATGCTGGCGCATCACGGTGAATAGGTAAAGTTTCATCAACTGAAACTGCACCTTGCTCATCAACAGGTTCACCAATTACGTTAAAAATTCGACCTAATGTAGGAGTACCTACTGGTACACTAATTGGAGCGCCTAAATTAAGAGCAGCAACGCCACGTCTTAAACCATCAGTCGATCTCATTGATACTGCACGTACTTTATTATCGCCTAATAATTGTTGTACTTCAACGATAGTTGAACTACCGTCTTCTAATTCAATTTTAAGAGCTGTATAAATAGCAGGTAAATTTCCATCTGGGAATTCAACATCTAATACAGGACCAATAATTTGAGTAACGAAACCTTTGTTTAAATTAGTTTTTACCATTTTGATTTAACATATTAAAATACTTTCGAATAAATATACTTTCAAAGTTTTACAGACTAAGTGTAGAGATTACCAAATTCAGTTGCTAGTTAGTATTATACAACAAAGTAATCCTAATTTTTAAATTTAATTATTTTCCCGCAGTCTGCCTGTCACTTTTAACCAATTTCTTGCCCCTGGATAATTATCAGGAGCTAATTTCAGAGCTTGAATCCAATATTCTCCTGCTTTATCAAATAATTCTTTGGAAAGCTCGGTATATTCATCTTCCTCTAATGTTTGAGCCCGTAGCGCTTGCGAATGATAAATTACGGCAATATTATTTAATGCTTGCGGCAAATTTGAATTTAATGCTAAAGCTTGGTGATAAAATTCAAGTGCCTGAGTATATTTTCCAGTATTGCCATAGATTAAACCAATATTATAAAGCGTATAACTGCGGTCATAGGGATCTTCTTCAACTTGAAGAGCTTCATAATAATTTTGCAATGCTTCGGCGTATCGACCTTTGCCTTGAGCAGACATTCCGGCTCGATAATATGAAAAGGCTTGTTTCTCTTGTTTACTTGCTGGTAAAACTTTTAATAAGATGTCAGCAATAACTGTAAATGTTTTATCAATAAAATTTCCCATAGAATTCTCCTTCTAAATTAAATAAAAAAGCTGAGAGTTATTGTATCAAAAACTAATAACTCTCTACTTTTTTAAACAGCATTAGATGCAACAAAAGGAAACAACGATAAAACACGAGCTCGTTTGATTGCTTTTGATAACTTTCGTTGTTGTTGAACAGTCACACCAGTTGCTCTACGCGGAAGGATTTTTCCTTGTTCAGTTACAAATAATGTTAATAAATCAATATCTTTATAATCAATTTTTTGATTGAAACTAATAGGTGATACTTTTCTTTTTTTTAATGCCATAATGTTTTAATTTATTTAATTTCTTTATGTACTGTTGGTTTATTACAATGTGGACAATATTTTTTTAATTCTAATCTTTGTGGATTATTTCGACGATTTTTTTGAGTTGAGTATCTTGAAACGCCAGCTGATCGTTTATTTGAGTTTGAACGACATTCAGTACATTCTAAAGTAATTAAAATTCTAGTACCTTTATTTTTTGCCATAGAAATTTGAACTTAATAATTTGATTAGTATTATATTGCCTAAAATTTTATATCTTATCAAGGCTTAATTATCTTTAAAAAAATTTTTCCTGAAAAGCTTTTAATTTTTTCTTAAATATACTATATTAGACTAAACATTAATTCCTAAAAAATTAAAAATATGGCTAATAATAAATCAGCAAAAAAACGTATCGAAATTAATAAACGAAATCGTTTAAGAAATAAATATTACAAAACATCAGTAAGAACTTTAATTAAACTTTTTTTTGCAAGTTTAGAAATTTATAAAAATTCTCAAACAGTTGAAGATAAAAAAAAAGTACAAGAAATTTTAAATTCTGTTTATAGTCTGATGGATAAAGGAACAAAAAAAAATATCTTTCATAAAAATTTAGCCGCAAGAAAAAAAGCAAAACTAGTTGCTGCTTTTAAGGCTTCATAAATTTTATTCAGTCATAAAAATATGGCTTTATTTTTTATTTTTAGTTAAGAGAATATCGATATTTCTTAACTAAAATTTTAAATGTGCAAACCGTATTAAACGGAAGATAGGAATAAAATCAATTTAAATATTTGCATTATTTCAAGCATTATGCAACAAAAAATAAATTACATTAATGCTCTTCCTGACTTTTTGGCAATGCAAAGAGTAAGTTTTTGTTGGTTTATTACTCAAGGTTTAAACGAAGAATTAGCATTATTTTCTAAAATTCAAGATTTTAGTCAAAATACTGAATATATAATGTTTAGTGAAGAGTATAGTTTAATAAAACCACCTTATAGTTTACTAATTGCTAGAAAATATAGTGGAAATTATAAAGCGCAATTAGTAATTCCAATTGAAGTCAGAAATAAAACAATTAATACTATTCGCTATCAAAACCAATTTCCAATTATTACTTTACCCTTAATGACGACATATGCAACATTTATTATTAATGGATGTGAGCGCGTTATTGTAAGTCAGATTATTCGAAGCCCTGGAATTTATTTTGAAAAATCTAAAAACCAAAAAAACCAAAAACAATTTAAACGAAAATTAACAACGGATATCAATAAACTTCGCTCTTTTTTACCCTCTGGAGAAGCCTTCCTATCCGAATTTGATCTTTTTTTCTCAATTCCTACATTTACTTACGATAAAATTAAAAAACGTAAAAAAATAATTCCAAGTTGGACTAACAATACAATCTATTATTATTCGATTCAGTATTTAAAAAATTCCACGAACGATTCACCATTTTATCTATTTCAAGCTTTTAAATTTTATCAATTACTTTCTAAAAGTTTATCGACTAAGTCAAAAGTTAAACTTATTCAAATTTTTATTAAATGGTTAAAATTAAAAAACCAAAACCAAAATTTTCATTCCTCTCTCAAAGAAACTAATATTACCTATATTTTAACCTATTTTCAATTTTTACTTACACTTGTTATAAAATCTCAACTTTGTACTCTCACTTCGAACTCCCATCTTTCACGTGTTGATAATTTTAGTTTGTCAGACGATCAATTGACTAAACTTTTTCAAGTGTATACAAAAACCATTCAAACTTCCCAAACAACAACTCAACTTCAATTAAATTACCCATTACTTTTAACGTTAAAAAATACTACTGAGTGGTTAAAAGAAATGGAAAATTTCCAATTCTTAAAAACTAATTTTAGAGATCGATTTGATAAACTTACTCAAATCAATCAACTCATTGAATTCTCAAATTTACGTCCAACGATTTATTTTTCTAATAGTTTAAAGGATCAATTTAAATATGTTTTTGGAAAAAATAAATTTACTTATAAATCGGAACGACATAAATATTTAAAAACGAAAACTCAATTACTTCTTTATAAGAAAGATCATGAGATTAAGACTAACTATCACAAAAAATACGAAGAAAAAGATTTATATAGCGCAACATTAATTCCCGAGTATGGATCATGGATTCGATTTAGTTTTCAAAAAAATATAAAAATTAATCCTTATAAATATCCAATTAAGAATCAAGAGGATGAGGTGATTATCCAATTGGACAAAATTAATCAAAAACCTGTTCTTTCATTGTTAAAAGAAATGGGTTTAACAGACTTAGAAATTCATCAAAATTTACAATACGCTGACTTTTTTTATTTTAATAAACCTTTGGTTATTAATTCAAAACAATTCAAACAACCCATTTCACGTTTTGAATCGAATTTAGAATATTTTAAAAATATATCAGAATTTTCAAGAATTTTTGATCCAAATTATTATCGATTAGGTCGAGTTGGTCGATTAAAAATCAATAATCGATTAAATTTACAATTAAGTGACCGACTTCAAATTATTACCTACGAGGATATTTTTGCCATTACGGATAAATTAATAAATCTAACCATTTCAAAGGCTGTACCTGACGATATTGATCATTTAAAAAATCGTCGTGTTCGATCGGTTGGAGAATTATTACAAAATTTATTCCGAATTGGATTTCAACGTTTAGTACGAAAATTACGGAATCAAACCAATAAAGTTGATGCTGGATATTTATTAAGTTTTAATATTGTTAATGCAACTATTAGAGAATTTTTTGGATCAAGTCAACTGTCGCAGTATTTAGATCAAACTAATCCTTTATCTTCATTAACTCATCGACGCCGAATTAGCGGTCTTGGCCCTGGAGGTTTTGATCGAGATCGAATTAGTTTTGCTGTTCGTGATATTCATCCTAGTCATTATGGGAGAATTTGTCCAATTGAAACCCCTGAAGGCCAAAATGTTGGATTAATTGCATCTTTAACAACTTGTGCACGAGTTAATAAATTAGGATTTTTAGAGACCCCTTTTTGGCGAGTTATTAATGGAAAAGTTATTAAAACTGGAAATCCAATTTATTTAACTGCAGATATTGAAGATTTATATAAAATAGCACCTGCTGACATTGCAACTAACAGTGAAAACTATTTAGTTAAAAATACAATTCCAATTCGTTATAAACAAGATTTTATTAATGTTTCACCTGCTGAAGTAGATTTTATTGCGATTTCGACAGTTCAAGTTGTTTCTGTTGCTGCTTCTTTAATACCATTTTTTGAACATGATGATGCCAATCGAGCTTTAATGGGTTCGAATATGCAACGTCAGTCCGTTCCATTAATTTTTCCCCAAAAACCAATTGTTGGGACTGGTTTAGAAAATCAGATTGCTGTAGATTCAGGAATGACCCTGAATGCTCAAATATCTGGAATCGTCAGTTCGGTTACGGCGAATAAAATTATTATTAAAGATAAGTTTGGTAAAAAAATCATTTATAAACTTCAAAAATATTTACGATCAAATCAACAAACATGTATAAATCATCGCCCAATTGTTTGGAAAGGTGAAAACATAAAATCAGGACAAATTCTTACCGATGGTCCAGCTATAACAAATAGTGAATTAGCTCTAGGGCAAAATCTTCTAGTTGCCTATATGCCTTGGCAAGGATATAACTTTGAAGATGCAATTTTAATTAGCGAACGCCTTGTTTACAATGATGTTTTTACTTCTATTCATATTGAACGATATAAGATTGAAATAGATCGAAATTCAGAAATGTCAGAACAAACTACAAAAATGATTCCAAATTTAAGTTTATCTGAAGTAAAACACTTAAATGATGATGGAATTGTGATGGTTGGAACGTTTGTAAAGCCTGGCGATATTTTAGTTGGAAAAGTAATTTCAAATAATACGGCTGAACAATTACCTGAATCTAAATTATTACGAGCGATTTTTGGAGCAAAAGCTAAAGGTGTCAAAGATAATTCTTATCGAATGCCGGATGGCGAATATGGAAGAGTTATTGAAACGGTAACATTTAATCGTCGAACAAAATTAACATATAAATTTGAAAAAATTTATGTATTTATTGCACAAATTCGAAAAATTCAAGTGGGAGATAAAATTGCAGGCCGCCATGGAAATAAAGGAATAATTTCGAGAATTTTAGCCCGTCAGGATATGCCATTTTTACCTGATGGAACTCCAATTGATATTATTTTAAATCCGCTAGGAGTTCCTTCACGAATGAATGTTGGTCAATTATATGAATGTTTACTAGGATTAGCTGGTGATAAATTAAATTCTCGCTTTAAAATTTTACCTTTTGATGAAATGTATGGGTTAGAAATGTCACGAATTTTAATCAACAAAAAATTACGACAAGCCTCTATGAAAAAAAATCAAAGTTGGTTATTTAATCCTTATGCACCAGGAAAAATGGTTCTAATTGATGGTCGAACAGGAAAAGAATTTGAGAATCCAATTACAGTTGGAAATGCTTATATGTTAAAATTAATTCATTTAGTTGATGACAAAATTCATGCACGAGCAACAGGACCTTACTCATTAATTACTCAGCAACCATTGCGAGGAAAAGCTCAACATGGAGGTCAAAGATTTGGTGAAATGGAAGTGTGGGCTCTAGAAGGGTTTGGAGCAGCTTTTACTTTAAAAGAATTATTAACAATTAAATCCGATGATATGCAAGGTCGAAATGAAACACTAAATGCTATTGTTAAAGGTCAAAAAATTCCACAATTTGGGATTCCAGAATCATTCAAAGTGTTATTGCAAGAATTACGATCAATTGGTTTAGATATGAGTACTTACAAAATTGAAAAATTTAGTTCATCGAAACGATATGAGATTGAGGTTAATTTAATCGAAAAATATAAAGCTTTATCAAAAACATTTTCACCTACCTCAAATATAAATGATATTTCATTCTAATAATTATGATACAATTTGCAAAAGAATTTAGTTATATCAAAATCAAGTTAGCATCATCTTTTCGCATTTTACAATGGGCAAATCGTAAACTACCAAATGGACAATTTGTAGGAGAAGTTCAAAAGTCTGAAACGATTAATTATCGAACTTTTAAACCTGAGATGGATGGCTTATTTTGTGAGCGAATTTTTGGTCCTAGTAAAAGTCTAGAATGTGCTTGTGGCAAATATAAGAGAGTTCGTTATGAAGGATTGATTTGTGAACGTTGTGGTGTTGAATTAACCGAATCGCGTGTTAGACGCCACCGAATGGGATATATTAATTTAATTTATCCGGTCACTCATGTTTGGTATATCAATAGTCGACCAAACTTTATGGCCTTATTACTCGAAATTGAAGAATCTGAAAAACAATTAAACACGACATATAATCTTCACTCTGAAAAATGTCAAAAATGTAAAGGATTAAAATTAACAACTTCTACCGTCGTTAATTTATGGGATGAAAGGATTAAACGTATTAAATTAGCTTCTTTAGCGTATTTTATTGCGGAAGACGAGATTTCATTTTATGGTTTGCATTGGGACTTACAACAATATCGTCGAAGTCGAGAATTAGGCTATAGTGGGTATCCTTTAAAACCATATCCTAAACCTCAAAATAGACGCTACAATACTCCAAAATATTTGTTGCGAGCAACGCCAAATTTTTTAATTGGGGCACCCTTAATTAAACGAGAATTGGAAAAACTTAATTTACAATCCGAAATTTTTCGAACACGATGTTTTGTATTAGTTTGTACAAAAGTGTTGAATAAAGAAAAGCCTCTTTATAATGAATCTAATTGGTTTCGAAAATGGGAACAGCAACGAATATATAAAATTCGTGAGCAAGCAATCAAACGTATTCGGATTCTTGAAAATTTAATTGGAACTGGATCACGACCATCTTGGATGATTTTGTCGATTTTACCAGTAATTCCACCGGCTTTAAGGCCGATGATTCAATTAGAAGGTGGACGTTTTGCAACATCCGATTTAAATGAGCTTTATAGACGAATTATTACTCGTAATAATCGATTATTACGATTATTAGAAATTGATGCACCACAATTAATTATTAGAAATGAAAAGCGTCTTCTTCAAGAAGCTGTGGACACTCTTATTGATAATGGAAAACGAGGTAAAATTGCGTTAAGTGCCAATAATAGACCATTAAAATCATTATCCGATATTATTAAAGGAAAACATGGCAGATTCCGACAAAATTTATTAGGAAAACGAGTTGATTATTCGGGTCGTTCTGTAATTGTTGTTGGTCCAAGTCTGAAATTAAATCAATGTGGTTTACCATATGAAATGGCGATAGAATTATTTCAACCATTCGTCATTCGAGAATTAATTAATCAAGGGCTAGCTAATAATATGAAAATTGCCAAAAATTTAATTCAACAGAATGAATTGATTATTGAACCTGTTTTGGAAAAAATTTTAGCAAATCATCCGATCTTTTTAAATCGTGCTCCAACATTACATAGACTAGGAATTCAAGCCTTTGAGCCAATCTTAGTTCAAGGGAGAGCTATCAAACTCCATCCTTTAGTTTGTTCTGCTTTTAATGCAGATTTCGATGGAGATCAAATGGCTGTTCATGTTCCCTTGTCATTAGAAGCACAAGCAGAATGTTATATGTTAATGTTGGCTCCTTATAATTTTTTATCTCCCGCAAATGGAGAGCCCATAATTATGCCAAGTCAAGATATGGTTCTAGGCTGTTATTATTTGACTGTTAATAATATTAAAAATTTACATGGTTCTAACCATTATTTTTCAAATTTAGATGATGTAATTTTAGCTTATAGTCAAAATAAAATTGAAATTCATAGCTCTATTTGGGTTCGTTACTCGGATAAAAATTTGGAGTTATCAAAACCAGATCGAATAGTTATTTTAAAAGATAAAACTAGTATTGAATATTATAAAGATGTGCAAGTACGAAAAAATCAAGATGGTGAGATTCTTGTTAAATATTTAAAAACAACAACTGGACGAGTGATTTTAAATTATACAATTCAAAAAACATTAAATTTTTTATAAATTAAAAAAGTAATTGGCTAAAAATATTTTATGAAAAATTATACTTATCAAAATACTTTAATTGGAAAAAAGCAGCTGCGTCAATTGTTAGCATGGAGTTTTACAAATTACGATTCCATGCAAGCATGTGCCTTAGCGGATGAGTTAAAGTATTTAGGCTTTAAATATGCTAGTCAAGCAGGAATTTCAATAAGTATTGAAGACTTAAAAATTCCATTTGTTAAGAATGTAATGCTTGAAAAAGCCAATAAAGAAATTCGAAATGCTGAAAAGATATATTTAAAAGGAAAAATTACAGATGTTGAACGATTCCAAAAAATTATCGATACTTGGAGTCTGACAAGTGAATCACTAAAAGATCAAATTATTTACTTTTTTAAAAACTATGATCCTTTAAATTCGGTTTACATTATGGCATTTTCGGGGGCCAGAGGAAATTTATCTCAGGTCCGACAACTAGTTGGAATGCGAGGTCTGATGTCGGATCCAAGTGGTCAAATTATGAATTTACCAATTAAAAAAAACTTTCGAGAAGGCTTAACTATTACAGATTATTTAATGTCAGGGTATGGTGCTCGAAAAGGAATTGTCGATACTGCTTTAAAAACAGCCAATTCAGGTTATTTAACACGTCGATTAATTGATGTGGCTCAAGATATTTTAATTCGAGAAAAAGATTGTTTAACAACTCATTCATTTCTATTTTCACTATCTGAATCAAATAAAAATGAGATTGAAACAAAAGTCATAGGCCGAGTTCTTAGTAAATCTGTTTTTGACGAAAAATCAAACTATTTACTTGCGCCAAAAAATACACAAATAACTTCAGAACTTATCAAACAATTTCAAAATCATCAAGTAACAAACATTTCGATCCGATCACCTTTAACTTGTAATTTATATCGTGCAATTTGTCAAAAGTGTTATGGTTGGGATTTAGCTAGTGAAAATTTAGTCGACATTGGGGAAGCTATTGGAATTTTAGCTGGACAGTCAATTGGAGAACCTGGGACTCAACTAACAATGCGTACTTTCCATACAGGTGGTATTTTTACTTCTGAAGCACGACAACAAATTATTAGTCCGTTGGATGGAATAATTCAATTCTATAAAACCTTAGAAACTGTTATTTTACGTACGAATCGTGGAGAAGATGTTTTAGTTACAAAAAATTCCGGTTCTTTAGTTTTAATTCCGGATAGTGAAAGTGACAACATTGTCGAAATTGAAGTTTTACGAAACACCATATTATTTCCAAAAAATAATCAATATATTTTAAAAGATACGGTTATTGGAGAATTAATTAATCAAAATAAACAAACTAAACGAGAAATAAAGCCCATATTAAGTGATCGAGGGGGTGAAATTTTTATTCCTAAGCTCAAACAAAAAATTCATTTAGTAAATAATAATAAATTAATTTGGATTTTATCAGGGCAATTTTACAATAGTCCAATTCATTCTTTTTTAAATTTTTATCCCGATTATAAGTTAAATAAACATAGTTATATTTTTCGAACAAAATTAGTGAATCACTATAGTGGGTTTGTTAATTTCATTAATCGTCAAGTTAACTTGCCAAAACGGTTAGTTAAGATTAAAAATACCAAATACATTTTAAAGAATGCTTGTTTAAAAAAATTAGATCGTCCAATCAATGATAATAATTATTTACTAGAAGTTGAAAAATTTAAATATTTACTAAAGATTTATGAGAAAAATTCTCAAAAGTATTTACAATTGACACGAACAGAAACAATTGGAACACAAATTTCGAATGCCTTCCAGGTTTTAACAGGTGGAACTGTATTTTATAATTTTAAAACCTTAGGTTCAACTCAAAAAGAAAATGGAATTGTTTCTTACTATAATAGATCAAACCGTAATAAATTTTATAATTCTATCCTTCGTCATCGAACCTTAATTTGGTTAAGTGAAGAATTTCATGAAGTGAATTGTGAACCAAATATTTTACTCGTTGAAGCTGGAGATTTTATTTCAAAAGGTTTTGAATTAATTCCTGGCTTATTTTCAAAAACTTCTGGACTTGTAACTATTGTTCAAAAAAATAATGTTATTAAAACAATTGTTATTAAATCTGGACTTGTTTATGAAGGAAAAAAATTTAAAAATACATCCAAAAAACTTTATTATCCGGGCGAAAATATCTTTTCAAATATAATTGTTAAAACTTTATCCTTTTGTGAACAAATTAATGGAAAAAATATTGATCAATTATTAGTTCGACCTATTGAAATTTATGAATTTCCTTATTTAAATAAGACTTCAATAGCTAATTGGTTAAATCCAACAAATCAATCCATTTTTAATCTAACAACAAAAGCAAGTTATTTTTATAAGTCTAACCAATCTATTAAAGGTTCAAAACAATTAAACTTAATATCCAATGGTTTAAACTTTAAAACAAATCGATCATTGAATAAAAATATAATGATTCAATTATCTAGAAGCAAAAAATTTGATTGCATTAATTTTGATATTATTGAAAGACTTAATTTAACAAATTATATTCAACCGAATCTACGTTATCAAAATATTCAATCGTGTTTTTTAATTCAAGAGAATCAATTTGTAAGTAATTATACGATTTTAGGTTATTTAGAATCTACAACATCCAATTCATTAGAAATTGTTAAATTTAAAGTTAAAAAGCAGAGTACTAAACAGATTTTTTTAATTTCGAATAATGATTGTTTAACGATAAAAAAATCTGAGATTCCAACAAAAAAATTAAATGATTTTATTGTTTCAAAAGATAATTTAGCAAAAACTGGGAAGATTATTATCGAAAATGATAACTTTTTCACAATTCAAAAAGGTCGACCATATTTTTTCCCAAATTGTAAAAATGAAAATATAACTCTAAAAACGAATTGTCAATATAAGTTAGTTTCATCTTCAAGGATTCTTTCTGATTTTAAAACAAATAGATCTGTTTCCTTAAATTATCATAATATTGTTAAATTATCAGTAAAACGGAAACTAGATAATAATCAAACCCCAAACTTCTATGATACTGTTCAAGCAGAATTTTCAAAATTATTCATTAAAACCAATGGGAAACTTTACAGTTGTCTTATTCCACAATTTTTTAAAAAATTTAGTATAAGTCGTCAAGGTTCAAATTTAAAAACCCAACGTTTACTTCGTTCAAATTCTATCAAAAAACTTGGAAGTAAAAAAACAGAAAGAAGTTTATTATTGCAAAGCTCAAATAATATCGAAAATTTTACTAAAGATAAACTTAACAATTCATTCGATTATCAATTAACCTTATTAAAATTTGTTGAACAACCCTTTACAAAATCAACTAAAGCAATTGGACTATATTCAATTACAGAAGATTATTTTGAACAAGATGTTAATAGTGTTTTTTGTAAAAACACCGAATTTGTTGAAGCTGGAAAAACAATTGGATTATTGAATTTAGAAAAAGAAATTACGGGTGATATTGTTCAAGGTTTACCAAGAATTGAAGAAATTCTTGAAGCTCGAAAAAAAAATTTAACGGTAAAACGTGTACCAACAAGTCAAAAAAAAGGTCTTTTAGTTCAAAAAACTACCTTAGATACAAATTTTGAATTTAAAAAATTAGGAACATCCATTCAAGAAAAAGATAAGATTAATCCACATAAATTATTGAAAGTTTACTTTAACTATTATGGCTCTATTAAGTATTTTTTATGTGATCAGACGAAAAATTTCCAAAAAAATCGATTACTTAATAACTATGAAGGAAGTTATAAAAGTTTTAAAAAGGTTCAATTATTTATTTTAAATTCAGTTCAATCTGTTTATCAATCTCAAGGTGTGACAATTAATGATAAGCATTTAGAAGTCATCATTAAACAAATGACTACAAAAGTTTTAATTACATATGAAGGTGAAACACCATTATTACGACGAGAAGTTATTGATCTATATCATATTCAATATATTAATGAGATTCTTGAAATGGAAAATAAACAAGTTTCTTATTATATTCCACTATTATTAGGTATTACAAAAGCTGCATTAAATAATCCAAGTTTTATTTCGGCTGCAAGTTTCCAAGAAACAACTCGAGTTCTTACAAAAGCTGCAATTGAAGGTAGAATTGATTGGCTACGTGGTTTAAAAGAAAATATTATTATTGGTCATTTAATTCCATCGGGAACGGGAGCACAAAATTATCGTAATTCGTTCCAAAATTATTGGAAACAAACTAATCTCATCAATTCTACTGTTTATCGCTCAGAAGATAAGCTAGCAAAATCTGGACAACTAAGTTAGGATTTGATATATTAGAGTTATATATATATATGTATATTTAATTAAGTAATTTAAAATTTTTATGTCTGATATTAGTTTATCGCAATTATTAGAAGCAGGTGTGCATTTTGGTCATAAAGCACATCGTTGGAATCCTAAAATGTTTCCGTATATTTATAGTGAAGTTAATAATATTCATATTTTAGATTTAGTTCAATCAGCAACACTTTTAAAAGCAGCAAATAATTTTGTAGAAGTAGCGGCAAGTGAAAATAAAACATTTTTATTTGTTGGTACAAAGCGTCAAGCAACAACGTTAATTGCTCAAGAAGCAAAACGATCTAATTCGTACTATGTCAATCATCGTTGGCTTGGAGGTATGTTAACAAATTGGGCAACTGTCAAAGAACGAATTCAACGTTTAAAAGATCTTGAAAAACAAGAGGCAGATGGAACATTTGATTTATTAACAAAAAAAGAAGTTGCCATTCGTCGAAAAGAATTATCTAAATTAAGAAAACATTTAGATGGAATTAAAACAATGCCTGATCAACCAGATGTTGCAATTATTATTGATCAGAAACGAGAAATGACAGCGATTTTAGAATGTCGAAAATTAGGAATTCCAGTCGTGTCAATTTTAGATACAAATTGTGATCCAGAATTAGTTGACGTTCCAATTCCTGGAAATGATGATGCTGTACGATCAATTAAATTAATTTTAAATTCATTAACGGATAGCATTATTAAAGGTCAGTCAAAAATTAAGTAATTAATCTAAAATTCTTTCTCAAGGTATAGGTATTAAATGATATCTTGAGAAAGAATCTTCACTAAAAATTTTTATTCATTAATTTATAAATAATTTAAGATTACTTTATTAAAAATTGATAAAAATGGGCAACTAAATTTCTAATTTGACAAAAAAGTTTTTCAAAACAATGAAGAGAAAAAGAAAAGGAATAAATATTGAAATTTGTATAGAATTGTAGAAGTTCAATTTTGAACTTCTACAACTTCATTTAAGTCTGTAACAATTTTAATTTTTGAGATTAAAATTAGTAACGACCGCCTTCTGGATTCGCTTGTACACTGTAAGATTTAATAGTGTAACGGATCATACGACCTTGAGCTTCAGTACGTTCTAAGTAGAAACCTGGTTCGCTAGTCGGACGGTTAACGATAAATGACATAACACAACTTTCTACACCGTAACTTGCATCGAATGCATTAAGACGAATGTAACCAGCTGCACATGATTTACGAGCTTCTTTTAATTCGAACATTACAGATGCTGGATCTTTAATATCGAATAAAGGTAAACCCCATAATTCCCAGTAGTTATTACGTGGGTGTGGATCATCAGTCCACTCAACGTTCATCGCCCAACCTTTAGAGATTGCGTATGCGATTTGTTTTTCAATTTGTTGATCAGTTAAATCTGGTAAGAACGAGAAACAACCTTGTGTAAGTCTCACTATTCAAATACTCCTTTAATTTTTTAAAAGTAACTTATTATACGTTTGCTGTTGGTGTTGTAGCGAAATCAGCTGTATCTGTAGACGTGTAGTTGAAACTAATATCTTTCCATAAGTCTAAAGCTGTTTGTAATGGACCACATGTTTTAGCAGCATTACGTAAAATTTGCGGACCAACTTCGTTGTTGAAGTAATCAGCACCTTCGTTACGAGCTAAAACCATTGCTTCTAATGCAACACGGTTAGCTGTAGCACCTGCTTGAATACCATCTGGGTGACCAATTGTACCACCACCAAATTGTAATACTACGTCATCACCTAAGTAATGTACTAATTGGTGCATTTGACCACAGTGGATACCACCAGACGCAACTGGCATACAACGACGTAAACTAGCCCATGGCATTTCGAAGAAAATACCGTAAGGTAAGTTAACTTGTAATGATGTTAAACGTAAAGTATCGTAGAAACCTTTAATCATTAAAGGATCACCTTCTAATTTACCTACAACTGTACCAGCGTGGATATGATCTACACCAGACATACGCATCCATTTACAAATTACACGGAAGTTAATACCATGGTTTTTTTGACGAGCGTAAGTTGAGTTACCCGCACGGTGTAAGTGTAAAATCATATCGTTTTTACGAGCCCATAAAGCAATACTTTGAATTGCTGTGTAACCCATTACTAAATCGATCATGATAATTACAGAACCAACTTCTTTAGCGTACTCAGAACGTTCGTAAACGTCTTCCATTGTAGCACCTGTAACGTTTAAGTAAGAACCTTTAACTTCACCTGTTGCAGCTGAAGCACGGTTAATACCTTCCATACAGTTTAAGAAACGTTCTCTCCAACGCATGAATGGTTGTGAGTTAATGTTTTCATCATCTTTTAAGAAGTCTAAACCACCTTTTAAACCTTCGTATACTACACGACCGTAGTTTTTACCAGATAAACCTAATTTTGGTTTTACTGTAGCACCTAATAAAGGAACACCATACTTGTTTAAACGTTCACGTTCTACAACGATACCTGTTGCAGGACCTTGGAATGTTTTTAAGTATGAGTGTGGAATACGCATATCTTCTAAACGTAACGCTGATACCGCTTTAAAACCGAATACGTTACCAATGATAGATGCTGTTAAGTTAGCTAACGAACCTTCTTCAAATAAATCACATTCGTATGCAATAAAAGCGAAGAATTGGTTTGTTGCGTTTGGAACTGGATCTACACGGTAAGCTTTTGCACGGTAACGGTCACACGCTGTTAATAAATCAGTCCATACAACTGTCCAAGTTGCAGTAGAAGATTCACCAGCTACTGCCGCAGCAGCTTCTACTGGATCTACACCTGGTTGTGGTGTAATACGGAATAAAGCAAGAACATCAGTAGTTTTTACTGCGTATGAAGCATCCCAGTAACCCATTTTAGCGTAAGGGATTACACCAGATTCGTAACGGTCACTTTTAATTCGAGTCCGTTCTGATACAGATTGAGACATTGATTTCTCCTTAGAATAAAAAGGCAATATATAATAGATATTTAACTAATTTAAATCTTAAATTAGTTCTGTCGGTTGAATTTGCTTAAGACGAATTAACAACCTTAATATTAATTATAATCGCTTTTTATTCATTCTTATACAAGTATTTAATTTAATATAACAATAACTAAAAAGAATAAAATTTATTAAAATTATCAGAAATATTTAAGATGTTTTTTAAAAATTTTTTATAATTATAATCAGTAATTAACGTGATAAAAATTCTGTAAATTTTATCATTAAATTTATTTTTAAAATACTTATGATTAGTCAATCCAATAAAGTTTTGAACACAAATATAACAAAACTGGTAAATAAAACTTATCAGTATGGATTTTCAACAAACATTGAAAAAGATATTATTGAAAAAGGATTAAATGAAACTACGGTTCGATTAATATCTGAAAAAAAACAAGAATCAGCCTTTCTACTAGAGTTTCGATTAAAAGCCTATAAGAAATGGAAGCAAATGAGTGAACCTGAATGGGCTTATTTAAAAATTCCTCAAATCAATTACCAAGATGTAACTTATTATTCTGCTCCAAAATCACAAAAAAAACTTAAAGATTTAAATGAAGTCGATCCAGAATTGTTAAAAACATTTGAAAAATTAGGCATCTCATTAACGGAACAAAAACGACTAGCAAATGTTGCTATTGACGCTGTTTTTGATAGTGTTTCAATTGGAACCACTTTTAAAGAAGAATTAAGTAAAGCGGGAGTAATCTTTTGCTCTATCTCAGAAGCTATTAAAGAGTATCCTGAATTAATTGAAAAATACTTAGGATCAGTTGTTCCAATAGGAGATAATTATTTTTCTGCACTAAATTCAGCTGTTTTTACAGATGGATCGTTTTGCTATATTCCGCAAGACACAATTTGTCCACTTGATCTTTCAACTTATTTTAGAATTAATGATCAAAATGCTGGTCAGTTTGAACGAACTTTAATTGTTGCTGAAAAAAATAGTTATGTAAATTATTTAGAAGGATGTACAGCCCCTCAATATGATACCAATCAATTACATGCCGCGATTGTTGAACTTATTGCCTTTGAAAATGCAACAATCAATTATTCAACAGTTCAAAATTGGTATTCGGGGGACGAGTTCGGCAGTGGAGGTATTTACAATTTTGTGACAAAACGTGGTTTATGCGCAGGTGCTAACTCAAAAATTTCTTGGACTCAAGTTGAGACTGGCTCAGCTATTACATGGAAATATCCAAGTTGTATTTTAATGGGTAATAATTCACAAGGTGAATTTTATTCTGTAGCATTAACAAATAATTATCAACAGGCTGATACTGGAACAAAAATGCTTCACATTGGTCAAAATTCACGAAGTCGAATTATTTCAAAAGGAATTTCAGCAGGAAAATCGAAAAACAGTTATCGAGGATTTGTAAATGTAACAAATAAAGCCATTGGAGCAAGAAATTATTCTCAGTGTGATTCGTTATTGATCGGAAATTTATCGAATGCAAATACGTTTCCATACATTTCCGTTCAAAATTCAACAACAAAAATTGAGCATGAAGCATCAACATCTAAAATTGGTGAAGAACAAATTTTTTACTTTTTACAAAGAGGGATTTGCTTAGAAAAAGCCGTAGAATTAATGATTAGTGGATTCTGTCGAGAAATTTTTACAAAGTTACCTTTAGAATTCGCTGCAGAAGCTGATAAACTATTAACTTTAAAATTAGAAGGAAGTGTTGGATAATGAATGTAAATTCTCCTCTTTTAGAAGTCAAAGATTTACATGTTTCAATTAATGAAACTGAAATCTTAAAAAATTTAAATTTAACAATTAATAAAGGCGAAATTCATGCAATTATGGGTCCAAATGGCTCTGGAAAAAGTACTTTTTCAAAAGTTTTAGCAGGGCATCCTGCTTATTCAATTTTAAAAGGTGATATTCTATTTAAAGGACTAAGTATTTTAGATCTTGAACCAGAACAACGGTCTCATTTAGGAATTTTTTTAGCTTTTCAATACCCTATTGAAATTCCAGGTGTTAGTAACGAAGATTTCTTAAGGTTAGCTTATAATTCGAAACAGAAATTTTATAATAAACCTGAAATTGATCCGTTAGAATTTTTGACGGTTATTAATGAAAAATTGAAACTAGTAAATATGTCACCGGTTTTTTTAAGTCGTAATGTTAATGAAGGGTTTTCAGGTGGAGAAAAAAAACGAAATGAAATTCTTCAAATGATTTTATTAGATTCGGAATTAGCAATTTTAGATGAAACGGATTCTGGATTAGATATTGATGCTTTGAAAACAATTTCAATGGGAATTAATAATTTTATGGATTCTTCAAAATCAATCTTATTAATTACACATTATCAACGTTTATTAGATTATATTAAACCAGATTATGTTCATGTTTTCCAAGATGGCAAAATTATTAAGACTGGATCGGCAGAATTAGCGAAAGAGTTAGAAAATAAAGGATATGAATGGTTAAGATAAGATTTTAAAGCTTTTTTATAAAAAACTCCCTAAAAGTGTTTGAAATGATTTATAATCTGATTTGTTCCTGTATATTTTTTAATATTGGGTAATTTACTAAAGTAGTTAGATTTTATGTACCCAGAAATTTTTTATTCAAATACGTTTACACTTTTAGCGGAAGCAGAAGTTGGAAAACATTTTTACTGGGATCTTGCGGGGTTTTTAGTACATGGTCAAGTTCTTGTAGTTATTTGGTTTGTTGTATTAATTTTATTAGTATTTTCATTCCTAGGTACATCTAACGCTGAGAGAATTCCACATGGTTTCCAAAATTTTATGGAAGCAGCAGTGGATTTTGTCATTGACATTGCTAAGAATCAATTAGGTGAAAGTTTTTATAAAGAGTGGATTCCATTTATTGGAACATTATTCTTCTTTATCTTTGGCTGTAACTGGGCAGGTGCAATTATTCCTTGGAAATTAATTGAATTACCAGAAGGTGAGTTTGCTGCCCCAACAAATGATATTAATACAACAGTTGCACTGGCATTATTAACATCATTAGCATACTTTTACGCAGGTTTAAGTAAAAAAGGATTAGGATATTTCAAACGTTATGTTCAACCTCTTCCACTTCTTCTACCAATTAATATTCTAGAAGATTTTACAAAACCATTATCATTAAGTTTCCGACTATTTGGAAACGTTTTAGCCGATGAATTAACCGTTACAGTATTAACGTCTCTAGTTCCATTGGTAGTTCCATTGCCGATTATGTTGTTAGGAATTTTTGCAGGCTCTGTCCAAGCGTTAATTTTTTCAACATTAGCTGCTGCATATATTGCAGAGGCTCTTGAGTAATGTTTTGACGAATTTCAATTCGATTTTTTAAAATTTATATACATATTTACAACTAAAAATTTATTATGGATTCTATTATTTCTGCTGCTTCTGTTATTGCTGCTGGTTTAGCAATTGGTTTAGCTGCTATTGGACCTGGTATTGGTCAAGGTAACGCTGCTGGTCAAGCTGTTGAAGGTATTGCGCGTCAACCAGAAGCTGAAAACAAAATTCGTGGTACATTATTATTATCTTTAGCTTTCATGGAAGCATTAACAATTTATGGTCTGGTTGTAGCTTTAGCATTATTATTTGCTAACCCATTCAACAGCTAATAAAAAATTGAAACTTCTTTTCCAAAGAGGTCAGATAATTGTTACTTCAAACTGTAAAGACTCCTTAGTGAGTCTTTGCAAAAAATTTTTAATTCTATAGTCAAACATATAGATTTTATATGATTAATCTTTCAATATTAATTTCAAGTTCAGAAGTTAGTGGACCTGGTGGATTATTTGATATTGATGCAACTTTACCGTTAGTAGCAATTCAATTTTTATTATTAATGGTTATTTTAAATATTATTTTATATAACCCATTATTAACAGTTATTGAGGAGCGGAAAGAATATATTCTAACAAATCTTAGTAAAGCGTCAGAAATATTAGCGGAAGCCAATAAGTTAACAACGAAATATGAACAAGAATTAGATAGCGTCCGTAAAGAAGCCCAATTAGAAATTACAAACTCACAAAAAATTCATAAAGAAATCTTAGAAGTTGAATTAAATATTTCTCAAAAATACATTGATAATTTATTAGATACTATTACAAAAGATCTTCTTGCGAAAAAAGATATTGCTCTCAATAGTTTAGACGAAATTGTTAAATCATTATGTTCTAGCATTGAAACTAGATTAGCAATTTAAATTTTTTGTCAGACGTAATTTTCCTTTTTATAACTGAACAGTTTACATAAAAACTCGAAAATATGGAAAATTTTGATCAAATTTTTACATTACTTGCCGAACACGAAGGTATTAGCTTAAATACAGACATTCTAGAAACAGGCTTAATTAATATTCTTGCATTACTTGCAATTTTAATTTATACAGGTCGAGACTTTTTAGGATCATTATTAGAAGAGCGAAAAACAACGATTGTAAATGGTGTTCAAGATGCCGAAGATCGTTTAAATGAAGCACAAAAACGTTTAGAAGAAGCTAAAAAGCAATTAAACCAAGCTAATTTAGTGATTAGTGAAATTAAAAATGAAACTATCACAACGAAAAAAAGATTACTTGAATCAGACGCTTTTCAAGCTAAAAAAGATCTAACAGTTCGATTTGAACGTGCTTTAGCAACTTTTAGATCAAAAGAACGCCAAATTTTTGTAGAGATTAAACAACAGATTATTTCTCTAGTTTTACAACGAACAGTAAGTCGCGCACAAGAAACATTTAAATCTCAAGAACGTGCAACTGCTTTAATTAATGAAACTATTAATAAATTAGAAGGAGATTTATTATGAGTGTAAATCCATTAACAAAAAAAATTGCCGCTCCTTATGCACGTGCGTTATTTGATTTTTCTGTTGAAAAAAATATTATGCATCAAATTACAGCAGATTTTCAAAATTTAGATGTTTTTCTGAATGAAGCTTCAGAATTAACAGATTATTTAAATAATCCTGTTGTAAAACAAGAAGCAAAAAGCAAAATATTAGAAAAAACCATTAAATCACAAATTAATACTGAAACATTTAAATTTCTAATGGTTTTAGTAGAACGTGATCGGATTAATTTATTACGTGATGTTATTAATAGTTATTTAGCATTAGTGTATCAAACTGCTTCAATTAAAATGATTGAAGTTTCAACTGCATCTGCTTTTACAAATGCACAAAAAAATACATTAATTGAAAAATTAAAAGAATTAACAAACGCACGTGAAATTAGATTAGTGATTAATGAAGATCCAAGTTTAATTGGTGGATTTTTAATTAAAACTGAATCGAAAATTATTGATTTTACGATCAAGAATAAACTACAACAGTTAGCAAAACATTTAGATACTGTTTTAGAAATTTAACTGTAAAAAACTTTATTAACTTTTTATATTTCAAAAAATAATACAATGATAAACATTCGTCCAGACGAAATTAGTAGTATTATCCGTGAACAAATTGAACAATATGGTCAAGAGGTTAAAGTAGATAATATTGGTACTGTATTACAAGTTGGTGATGGTATTGCTCGAGTTTATGGTCTTGACCAAGTAATGAGTGGCGAACTTTTAGAATTTGAAGATAAAACAATTGGTATTGCATTAAACCTAGAAAATGACAACGTAGGTGTTGTATTAATGGGTACTGGTCGTCAAATTTTAGAAGGTAGTACAGTAAAATCAACAGGTCGTATTGCGCAAATTCCTGTAGGTGAAGGATTCTTAGGTCGAGTTGTAAATGCTTTAGGTGCACCAATTGATGGAAAAGGTGAAATTGTAAGTACAGAGACTCAATTACTTGAAGCGATGGCACCTGGTATTATTAGTCGTAAATCTGTATGTGAACCATTACAAACAGGTATTACATCAATTGATGCAATGATTCCAATTGGTCGTGGACAACGAGAATTAATCATTGGAGACCGACAAACAGGTAAGACTGCAATTGCGATTGATACAATCATTAACCAAAAGAAAGAAAACGTTATTTGTGTTTATGTAGGTGTTGGTCAAAAAGCATCAACAGTTGCTCAAGTTGTAAACGTTTTAGAGGAAAAAGGTGCAATGTCATATACAATTATTGTATCTGCTAGTGCTAATGATCCTGCGACATTACAATATATCGCTCCATATGCTGGTGCAGCTTTAGCAGAATACTTTATGTATAAAGGAAAAGCAACATTAGTTATCTATGATGATTTAACTAAACAAGCTATGGCATATCGTCAAATGTCATTATTATTACGTCGTCCTCCAGGACGTGAAGCTTATCCTGGTGATGTATTCTACTTACACTCACGTTTATTAGAACGTGCTGCAAAATTAAGTGATGCATTAGGTGGTGGTAGTATGACAGCACTTCCAGTTATTGAGACGCAAGCAAGTGATGTTTCAGCTTATATTCCTACAAATGTAATTTCAATTACAGATGGACAAATCTTCTTATCAAATGATTTATTTAACTCAGGGATTCGTCCAGCTATCAACGTTGGTATTTCAGTATCACGTGTAGGTTCTGCTGCTCAAACAAAAGCAATGAAAAAAGTTGCTGGTAAATTAAAATTAGAATTAGCTCAATTTGCTGAATTAGAAGCTTTCTCTCAATTTGCTTCAGACTTAGATGAAGCAACACAAAAGCAATTAGCTCGTGGAACACGTTTACGTGAAGTTTTAAAACAACCACAAAATTCACCATTATCTGTAGCACAACAAGTAGCTTTAATTTTCACAGGTATTAATGGTTTCTTAGATGATTTACCTGTTGCTGATGTGAAAAAATATTGTGCAAGTTTACTTTCATATATTGAATCATCAAAAAAACAATATACAGAGATTGTTTCATCAACAAATCAATTTACAGATGAAGCAGAATCATTATTAAAAGAGGCAATCGCTGAATCTAAAGCTTTATTTGTTAAAAACTAATAAAAAATAGAAATAGATCTGTCTTTATTCTTATTACACAAGTAATAAGAATAAAGTTTTAATAAATGTTTTTTTTTACTTTTTGATTGGTGGAATTGTATATTGTTTTAATAAACTTCGGAATTCATCACCTGTAAGAGTTTCAGCATCTAATAACTTTTCAACAATTAAGTCAATAATTACACGATTATCTAAAACAATTTTAGTTGCAACTTGTTCACAATGATTAACAATTTTACATACTTCAGCATCAATACGATCGCTTATTGCATCTTCATTTCCACCCATAAAAATTTGTTCATTGTTATTGTCTTCAAGAGCAATTGGACCAATACTTGACATACCATAACGCGTAACCATTTGACGTGCAATATTTGTAACTTGTTGTAAATCATTACTTGCTCCAGTTGTAATCTCAGGATCACCAAAAACAACTTTTTCAGCTACTCGACCACCAAGGGTAGTTATGATTCGTGCTAATAATTGAGAACGTGAAACTAACATTTGATCTTCTTCTGGCGCAAACCAAGTTAATCCTTTAGCTCCACCACGAGGAATTAATGTTACCTTTTCCACTTCATCATGATTTTCTAATAATGAACCAACAATTGCATGACCTACTTCATGGTAGGCAATTAATTTTTTATTTTTTGTATCTTCCATTGCTGATCCTGCAATACCCCCAATAATTCGGTCTGCAGCTTCATTAACTTCATTTTTAGTAATCGTTGTTTTTTTATACCGTGTTGCTAAAATAGCAGATTCATTTAATAAATTTGCTAAATCTGCACCTGAGAATCCTGGTGTTCGATTTGCTAATTGAACCAATGATACGTCTGGACTTAGTGGTTTATTTCGTGCATGAACTTTTAAAATTGCTAATCGTCCTAAACGATCAGGTAAACCAACCGTAATTTGTCTATCAAAACGACCTGGTCGTAATAAAGCTGCATCTAAAATATCAACACGGTTTGTTGCACCAACAACGATAACGCCTTTATTCTCTTTAAAACCATCCATCTCTGTTAGTAGTTGGTTTAAAGTTTGTTCACGTTCGTCATTTCCACCTCCTATACCTGCTCCACGTTCACGCCCAACAGCATCAATTTCATCAATAAAAACAATACAAGGTGTGTTTTCTGAAGCTTTCTTAAATAAATCACGAATTCGAGCTGCTCCAATACCGATAAACATTTCAACGAATTCTGAACCAGCTACACTATAGAATGGCACACTGGCTTCATTGGCAATAGCTTTAGCTAGTAAAGTTTTACCAGTTCCTGGAGGGCCTACTAATAAAACACCTTTTGGAATTTTTGCACCAACTAAAGTATATCGTTCAGGTTCTTTTAAAAATGAAACAATTTCTTCAAATTCTGCTTTAGCTTCATCAATTCCGGCAATATCATCAAAAGAAATTCCAGTATCTGGTCTTTGATCAAAGCGAGCTGGGGATTTTCCTAAATTCATTGGCGATGATCCAGAATTTTGTGAAAAATTCTCTGAATTCTGGAAAAAGAAGATTAAACCGCCAATAAAAATTAATGGTAAAATTAAATTACTTGCAATTGTTACAAATAAACTTTTACGCGGCATTGGATGTGCATCAAAATCAATATTGTATTCTTTTAATTTTTGAATTAATTGAGAAGCTCCTACAGGAATCTCAACGCGAATTGATTGAGGGCGGTTTCCTAGCTCAGGACTAGAAGCTAATACCATTGCATTTCGACTATTGTCATATAAATCAACTTGCTTAATCCACCCTAATTCTAAATACTCTAAAAACCTACCATAAGTCATTCTTGAACTACTAGAATTTGTACTAACTTCTGTTGTTGATCTAGTATTATTATCCATCATTTCTGTCAGATTAGACATTCGAATGCCAATGAATATACATGCGAAAATTAATAATCCTATAAGGATTTTTTTTATTGTATTACGATCCATGTGTTTTAAATTAATTAATATATAAATTTATTCTTAACATTATAATAACATACTTTCATCTTTGAACCCAACTATGTTTAAAATTTTATTGTTAAAACTTATACTTTTCAATTAAACTATATATTATTAATCAACCTTTTATAGTTTAAGTAATTATGGTAAATAGAGGTTCTGTTGTTAAAATTTTGAGAAAAGAGTCATACTGGTTTAATCAAACTGGAACAGTTGCAACTGTTGATCAAAGTGGAATTAGATATCCAGTTGTAGTTCGATTTGAAAATGTAAATTATAGTGGTACAAATACTAATAATTTTGCATTAGATGAATTAGTCGAAGTAGAATCTGGAAAATAATGAAACGGTTTTTAGATCATTCATTGTAAAAAATGAATGATCTAAAAATTAGTGACATTTTCCGATTGGCAAAGCTAGTTTATTTGAATTTAATTATAAGTAGTGGAGATTTAAGATAAAAATTTCGGATTTCTCAATTTGAAATGAATTAAATCTCAAAGGAGTTTTTTATGTAATGATTTCTTGAAGTTAATAAACGTAAACTTATTACTTGAGTTATTATATTTCTATCAAAAGCCTATCATTGATTAACAATAGTCTGAGATAAGTACTACTGCAAATTTAAATGTTTAAAAATTTTTTCTTAGTTTGGCACCTTACTTAAAACAGTTCATTAAATTGTTGTCCGAAATAGTAAAAAAGTAAATATAATTTATATATATAGATATAAAACTAAATATAATGAATCGTCTAAAACAAAGTTTTTCAATCTTTGATTTAAAAAAGATAAAAGTGTATTCGTCTAGTTAATGATTTCAGTAAAATTTTAACTGGAAGGGTCAAATTTGCTTCAGGAAATAATAATAAAGGGGCAACTTAAAAAAGCTGATTTCGAACAACTTAGTCCTGATTTAGTTGGTACTCTTGATTAGTTAGTATTGGATATAGCTCCACCTTTTTCAAGTCCAAGTCAAATTTTTGAATCTCAACAAAGGCTCAATATAGTTCTAATAGCATACTATTTTTTCTCAAAACTTATATAATTTCAGATTGGGCAATTTTTAGTCTAAAGTTGGAAACCTATCAACTACGCTAGTATAGGTTAAACATTTTACAGACGGCAAGTAACATAACCTTAAATAGTTTCGAGATAAATTTACTTCCCTTATTTGTTATTTTGCAAACGATTTAAATACTTCATTTGAGAAATATAGAAAAGAATTTTTTCTATAAAAGAACTGGTTTAAAGTCTGTAAACTGACATCAATTTCTTAAAGTAGAAAGGATAAATTCGTCAAAACGATATTACTTTTCTTACTCTCGAAACTAAATTAAGTAAGAAAAGTAATCTCAAGAAAGTAAAAACTGTCAAAGCCAAGTTTTAATCTTTGTTAGAATTTAGGAGGAACTAAGAAAAATTTTGGATAGTGAAGAATTATTATAGAATCAGCAAATAGGCTTTTCTAAAGGCATAATTTCGAATAAATTTCACATTCTGGAGCTTCTGGTCAATAGAACTTAAAATCGGTAAGTTTAGTTTAGAAGCTACCAGAAGCACTAACGTCCAGACTTTTGTATATTTAAACTTTATTCTATTTCGTTTTTAGTTATCTAAAGTTTAGCGCTAAGTTTAGTTAATAAATTATTCGTATTTGTATCAAAATGAAAAGACTTTTTAGCAATTTAAAAAAAATTATGAAAAGTTTTGGATTAATTTCATAAATTGATAAATACTTAATTGATTTAATGAGTAAATGGGAATATTCTTTTGATTCGCTAGTTTTTTTAATTTTAAATTGTTTATTAAATGTTTTTTTAAACCAATAATTATACTGGCTTTTTTGATGTCATTCGTTAAAACAAACCGAATATTAAGTTTCGACATTGCTTCTTTAATAAAATTATTTGAAATTGAGTAAGAATAAATAATTAAATTTTTTGAAGTAAGTTGTGATGAATATTTACTGTTAAATTGATTAATCTCAGTCCAAATTCTTTCCGAAGGTATTAAATTTTGGTTGGAATTTTTTATATTTTTCATCAGAAAGCTTGCGTACGGATAATAATTATGACATTTTATTTGAACTTTCTCAGGTAACAAAATTTGGCGAATTTGTTCTTTCCCAGAATTATTACGAAGGAATAAATCAACCGAATGTGCAACATCCTCATGAATTGTCCAACAATTTGAGTTATTAATTTCAATGACAAGTTCAAAGGTTGGATAGGATTTACGCTCTAAAATACTTTTTTGAGTTCCACGACGTTTCGCTTCTTCATCACTTAATGTAACATATTTAATTCCACCAATTAATTCTGCTAATGAAGGATTTTTAATTAAGTTTTCTAAGCAATTTCCATGAGTTGTTCCAACAAGTTTAACACCTTTTTCTGCAATGGTTCTTGCCGCTAATACTTCTAAATCTGTACCAATCTCATCAATAATAATCACTTGAGGCATGTGATTCTCAACCGCTTCAATCATAACTTGATGTTGAAATTCCGTTTGCGAAACTTGCATTCTTCTTGCTCGACCAATTCCAAAATGAGGAATATCACTGTCGCCGGCAATTTCATTTGAAGTATCAATAATAATAACTCTTTTTTCCATTTCATCAGCTAAAACACGACCAATTTCACGAATAATTGTAGTTTTTCCAACTCCAGGGCGTCCTAGAATTAAAATTGATTTGTCTGATTCTAGTAAATCTCGAATTATTGATATAGTTCCAAATACTGCACGACCAACTCGACAAGTTAATCCATTAATTAAAAATTGACGATTTCGAATACAACTAATTCGATGGAGAGTTCGTTCAATACCAGCACGATTCTCACTACTAAATTTACTTATTCTCTGCGTTATATAATCAAGATCTTGCCATGAAATAATTTTTTGGGATAAATACTCGGGTCCGTGACTAAATCGTGCTTCAGGGCGTCGACCTAAATCTAATACTATTTCAATTAATTCATTTTTATAAGGATGTTGGTGAAGATATTGTTGAATAAAAAACGGTAAGTTTTGCAGTAATTTTTCTAAGTCATTATCAGTGTTCATTCTATCTAGGAGTGATTCAAAATCTCTAATTTAAATCAGTTTGAGTCGACTAACTTAAATTAGAGAAAGATTTTAATTGGTCATTTCAATTAATGATTGAAATGTTGAACTATCTAAAATAGCAATTTGTGATAACATTTTCCGATTTAAATCAATATTAGATTTTTTAAATTTATTAATTAATTGACTGTAGGAAATACCATTTAATCGAGAAGTAGCATTAATTCTACTAATCCAAATTTTTCTAAAAATTCGTTTTTTTTGTTTTCTTCCAATATAAGAATATCGTAAAGCTTTCATTACTTGTTGATTCGCTACTCGGAATAATATAGAATGAGCACCTCGATATCCACTTGCTAACGATAAAATTTTTTTACGACGTTTTCGTGCTACATTTCCACGTTTGACTCTAACCATTTTTATTTATTGAATTGTTAATTAATATAATTAATAAGGTAACATTAATTTAATAGTCTTCACATCGCTTTTTTTGACACAAAGAACTTGAGATAATTTACGTTTTTGTTTGTTTGATTTGTGCATTAATAGATGTCCTTTAAAAGCATGACGACGTAAAAAATTATCATTTCCAGTAATTTTATATCGTTTTGCCGCAGCTTTACGCGTTTTTAATTTTGGCATAATATTTTCGTTTTGTTTTTATCTAATAGAGCGTCTTTAAAATTGGTTTAAAATTTTAAGGGATAGAAGATTAGAAAATTATCATTTTCATTTTTTGCAGATTATATTACAAAACTAGATAAATTTTTTTAGTCTCCCCCTAAAAAGAAGTTATTGAACCTATCATATTCAATAATGAGTTTCTTGTCAATAAAAAAAGTTTTTTCCCGAGCTTCGGAAAGGAGAGGGAAATTTGGAAGGATCGAATTGTTAAAAATTAAGTCTTGCATAATTCGGAAAAGTTTAGTAGTATTTGTTGTAGAGATGCCAAAAGTTTCCTTCAAAAAATCTATTCGGGATATAGCTCAGTTTGGTAGAGCACCTGCTTTGGGAGCAGGGGGTCGTAGGTTCAAATCCTACTATCCCGAGTATTAGTTCCTGGCTCTTTGGAAAGGATTATAAATTAGTTTTGGTTCAAAAGGGAAAAAAATCTAATTTGCTCTGAAAAAACTTTCCAAACTATTGATAGAATTTTATTTATTTTTTATTATTATAGTATTCTACTGTTATTAACTTACTCCTAATTCAAAATTTCTAATGAGTTTAGACCAAAAATTTATTCCAATTCGAACGGCTATTTATGAAATAGTTGGAAATTTCTTTGAGAAGATTGCAGGCTTATTTGGCTATCCAACAAGTCCTGGAATGCCAACAATTTATAACATGCCAAATGAAGTATTTGCAAGATCACAATTCTTCGAGAGTCTACCAGAGCATGAAACCTATTGGCCTCCGATTCAACGTCCGGAAACTTGGTTTGAAATGGTTTTTGGACCTGCTCCAAAAGTAGAGATTGTCCCGCGATATATCTATGAAAGTAAAGATGAAGGATTTTATAATTTTTATATTGAAAATTATAAAAATATTTATTTTTTACCTGATTGGGTTTCCGAATTTATTCAAGTTCGCTTAAATATTTGTGTAGATATTAGTCTGTTAGAGACTATTCGTGAGGTTTTATTTATTGGGCTAATGATTTATTCCCAAATGGTAGTTCTTAGAATTGCTATTTCTTGGCTTATTTATATCAACCCTTATACATTTCCCTGGTGTTATTTAGCTGCTGCAGTTGATTGGACCGAAGATGTTCTGCAAGGAATTGTACCAGCAATTCTGGGGGTTAATATTACTGGAAGTGTTTTTCTTGGCGTTCTGGGTGTAATAGCGGATAGTTTAAATCATTTAGTTTTTACGATGCCATTTTTACCTAGTGAAGCCGAAGAGACAAAATTACTTATCAACGACGAACTAAAAGATGTTTTAGTTTTTCATTATCTCCCAATATTATGGTATCGTCATCCAATTCCGAATGATATACGTGAGTTTTGGTATTATCAAAGGCCTGAAATCTTAGAATATATGCAAACCGCTTATAAAGATTTGGATATTCAACTTTTACCAAACGGAATTCTTCAAGAGTTGAGTCAGAAAAACAATTTGCTTACTCAATTAAATACTGTGACAGAATCATTCTCAACAAATTTACTATCCGATTCGAATTCCATCGTTCACTGGTTTAATAATTTTTTTTAAGATTCCTTCTGGAATGGAAACTTCAAGTATCCAATAAGTTTGAAGGAATTTTTTCTGACGAAGAAAGATGACTGAAATTCGCTCAAGTGAAAGTTTAGTCAATCTTAGAATTGTCAGTATTAGTAAGATCGCTTCCGTAATTCATTTTTTTCAACCATAAACGAATCCGTAGTTTATGGGTTGATTTTTGAGTTTTGGTTGGATTGGAAAGAATACTAGAAATTTCTTTGGTTGACTAAATTCTCTTTGTAATTCTAGAGTCTTTCTTGGAAGCTCCCGATAATTTGATATATCTTAATTTCTATATTTTTTACCTGATTTTTCAACTTAAAACCTTGGTCTCAATGATTTAATCGAAAATTCTTTAGTAAAGTTTTAAAATTTAATACTAATTATTTTTAAAAGTTTTGAGAACTAAAGAAGACATAAATCTTTCGTTTTTAGATTCAATAGTAATCTAAGAGTCAACTTTACAAGATAGACTTTTCAAGAAGTTAAACAAAACTAAATTTATGGAAATTTAAAGAGAGTTTGATCCTGGCTCAGGATGAACGCTGGCGAGATGCCTTACACATGCAAGTCGTACGGGGATTTTTAATTCAAGTGGCGGACGGGTGAGTAACACGTAAGAATTTGCCTTTAGGAGGGGGACAACAACTGGAAACGGTTGCTAATACCCCATATGCTTTCGAGTGAAATGGATTTTTCCGCCTAAAGAGAAGCTTGCGGCTGATTAGCTTGTTGGTGAGGTAATGGCTCACCAAGGCGACGATCAGTATCTGGTTTGAGAGGATGATCAGACACACTGGAACTGAGACACGGTCCAGACTCCTACGGGAGGCAGCAGTGGGGAATTTTCCGCAATGGGCGAAAGCCTGACGGAGCAATCTCGCGTGAGGGATGACGGCCTATGGGTTGTAAACCTCTTTTTTCAGGGAGGAACAAAATGACGTGTACCTGAAGAATAAGCATCGGCTAACTCCGTGCCAGCAGCCGCGGTAAGACGGAGGATGCAAGTGTTATCCGGAATCACTGGGCGTAAAGCGTCTGTAGGTGGTTTGATAAGTCAACTGTTAAATCTTGAAGCTCAACTTCAAAATCGCAGTCGAAACTATTAGACTAGAGTATAGTAGGGGTAAAGGGAATTTCCAGTGGAGCGGTGAAATGCGTAGATATTGGAAAGAACACCGATGGCGAAGGCACTTTACTGGGCTATTACTGACACTCAGAGACGAAAGCTAGGGTAGCAAATGGGATTAGATACCCCAGTAGTCCTAGCCGTAAACAATGGATACTAGATGTTGAACAGATCGACCTGTGCAGTATTAAAGCTAACGCGTTAAG